>Ga0268299_1001160_pt1 | contig 53807 bp, 50 predicted proteins | sample NOBtaG_FD_193484 | JGI IMG/M metagenome (GOLD analysis project Ga0268299, IMG submission 193484) | Activated sludge microbial communities from bioreactor in Nijmegen, Gelderland, Netherland - NOB reactor | ecosystem: Engineered > Bioreactor > Aerobic > Activated sludge | place: Netherlands... | reverse complement strand
TGTTTATCGCCATGGGAAAATATGCGGAGGCTCTCAGAGATTGCCAGCAGACGCTCAAAACCGACAAGGACAAGGGTGGGCGGGTGCACGAAATCATGGGGCGCGCGCATTTCTTGCTCGGACAGTACCAGAAGGCGGCAGATGCTTATTCGTACACCATCTCGAAGAACCAATTTAGTGTCGACGCACGTCGAGCCAGGGCTGAGGCATACGATAAGCTCGGCAAGACAGAATTGGCAAAAAGAGATCGAAAAGAGCTTGATGAGGGGTTCTCAGAAGCATTTTCTAATGCGCCTTTTAGAAGCAAATGAATATTTGCCATCCGTCATAGCCTCGTCATAACCGCCAGGTAACTTGCAGACGTTGCCAAATGCAACGTTGAAGCGAGGTTGGTGTAAATGGAAATTCCCCCCGATATTATGTGCGTTGACTTCGCTCCACCAGCGAATTCCAGGCCGCTTTACCAAACAGTGTCTGCAGAACTGAATCTCGCAGAACAGCGAAACGACTTTGTTTCGATGGTGATGCACGACCTGCGCGCACCGCTTGCGAATTTGCGCATGTTTCTCGAACTTACACAGGCTGGACTCTATGGGCAGACAGAGCAGCGGTTCGACGCAAAGATCGGTCAGCTCCTTGCCGAATTAGCTCGAATGAACCGAATGCTCGATGATGTGCTCGATTACGAGCGCATTGAACAGGGGCACATGGTGCTGAAAAAGGTCTCGGTAAATACCGAGGAATTGGTAAACGCAGCTATTAATGCAGTTGAGCACAATGCAGCAATGAAACAGATTCGATTCGTCAGAACCTGCACGAAATTCAAAATTGATGTGGATTCGGACCGGATTGTTCAAGTCCTCATAAATTTGCTGCAAAACGCGATCAAGTTTTCTCCTGAGAAAGGAACAATCAGAATCAGCGTAACTGAGAGAAACAACGTTGTGCGATTCTCAGTAATCGATGAAGGCATCGGCATAAAATTGAGCGAGAGAGCGCACATCTTCAGCCGCTTCGGTCAGGCAGAAACAGCAGAAAAGAAAAACGGATTTGGATTGGGTCTTGCAGTATCGGATGCAATCGTCAAACAGCATGGCGGCAAAATCGGCGTAATACCGAACGAAACAGGCACCGGCAGCCATTTTTGGTTCGAATTACCCGCACCGGCACAGCGCCTTCACTAACGCCTAGCTTTATCTCATAGGGGGTACAATCTCAATGTTACTTCGCTTTGTGAGTATCATGAAACTTTCACTTCTGCCCACAATTCTAATTGGTGCTCAACTGGCGGCATGCGCATCTACAGCAGCGGCAAACAGCTCGGCAGGCTCATGGTCGCTGGATCAGTATTGCCAACCCTGGGGGCGCGTGCAATTTATCGCGGGACCATCAGGAGCGAAGTTGAATTCCAACAAATTAAACGTGTTGATGCATCCCACTCAGCCAACGCGGGCTTATAATCCTCAGCGATCGATCTACTGCGATCTGTCATCGGGCAGTTCGCGCTCCAAACTAAGCTTTGCCACCACTCCTGGCCAGGCGGTAAAAGGCACCACCGGTAATGTCCTCAATTTGAAAGCGACTCAATACTGGTGCGGCGGCTTTAACAACGCTGGGAAGATGCTATATACCAATGAATTCTGGGTCACGAATGATTTGAGGCTTCCCGCATTTGCTAATGATAAGTATTCCAAGATTTGCGGCTTGCCGCCGGGACTGGGAACGCCGCTAAAAGTAGTTCGCCACTTCGGCGATGTGAGAGATCCTTCGCACAAGCAAACTATCTTCCTCGATACTTATAAGGCTACTCCCGCTACGATAACAGCGGCGATGTTGACTGCCCCGACCGGCTATAAAAAAGCCGACGAGATCGAAGTGATTATGGGTGATGAGCTGGATGAACTTTCCGCGCTGGCAGGGCGGAAAAGATAGAAATATGCTGCTCCTCGCACGGGTTTTACTAACGTTCGACTTTGTATCCCTGTCCTGCCATAGTCGTAATTATCGACGGTTCTCCCTCTCGATCGATTTTTTTGCGAACTCTGGCAACGCACTGACGCACAGCATCGTGCGTGACATTTTCGTCTGAGGCCCAGACGCTCGATACCAGAGCATCGAGGCTATAAATGTGCTCTTTATTCTTCAGCAACAGTTCCAACAACGCAAATTCTCGCGCCATCAACTGTATTTCCTCTTCATCGATGAAAACTCGCTGTGATGGAACATCCAGCACTATATGGCGGTGGACGATCCTGTCATCGATAATTTCTCGCCCGCGGCGCAATAACGCCTTGACGCGAGCGCGTAGTTCTTTTATGTGAAACGGCTTGGTCAGGTAGTCGTCGGCACCTGCGTCAAATCCTTGTTCTTTATCGGAGATTTGATTTCGACCTGTCAACATCAAAATCGGTGTGGAACCACCCGCTCTTCTAAATTGTTCTAGAACATCAAGTCCGCTTTGCCCGCGCAAACTCCAGTCAAGAACGATCAAATCGAATCTACTCACTTCCAGCAAGCCGATTGCTGTTGTTCCATTGTCTGTAGTTTCACAGGTGTATTTTTCCAAAGTGAGCACCTCCGCAATTTCTTCTGCGGTCGGTTGATCGTCTTCGACTATAAGAATTCGCGCCATAGAAATAAAGAAACTGCTGATTCAATTCTCAACCAAAATTTTACACCGGTATTTTGAACCAGAAAATACTGCCGCCATTTTCATTAGGTCTTACGCCGATTGTCCCATCATGAGCAAGAATAATTGCTCTTGCAATTGCCAAACCTAAACCTGTCCCTTTCTTCTCGATTTTATCGCCTGGGTCTACTTGCCTGAAGCGCTCAAAAATTGCTTCCGCCAGATGAGGCGGTACGCCCTTTCCGTTGTCGCACACTTTGAATTCCACGTCCTGCGGTGAGCTTTCTACCTCGACCTTAATCGTTCCTCCATCGGGAGAAAATTTGACGGCATTACCTAAAAAATTGCATAAAACCTGCTCCAGGCGATCCGCATCGGCAATCACAGTCTCAACACTGCAGTCCACTGCGATTTCGATCTTTCGCTTCTCTGCCAGCGGTTGCACAGCGTGAACAGAGCGCTCGATAATCGGCATGACAGAACTCGTTTCTTTTAAAACCGTCAAACTGCCTGCTTCTGATTTATGCAAATCAAGCAAGTCATTCACGAGTTTTACCAGGCTTGAAACATTCGAATTCATGCCGTCCAACTTCTTCATGCCTTTCTCGGAAAGCGATCCGTAAGCACCTTCGAGAATCAACTCCATGCCGGTGCGAATTGATGTAAGAGGAGTTCGCAGATCGTGACTGACCATTTCCATCAGCTCTTGCTTAAACTGCTCCAGTTGCCTTTGCGCTGTAATATTTCTTCCGATACAGAAGAAATTCTGCTCCTCCTGCGACCATTGCCCTGTCCAGGAAATGTGCTGTTTTTCAGAAGTGGCGCAATCAAACTCAGATTCGAATCTTATTTCTCGGCCGTCTGTTTTAGCAGACTTGATTTGTTCTATATCAATGAGATCGATCGCCGGCTGCCCGACTAAACTGTCGGTTTTCTTGCCGAGCATGAACTCGACTGCCGGATTAACTCGAACGAAATTACCCTGAGGATCGAGTGAACAAATAAGATCAGGTGCATTGTCGACCACAGCCTTCTCTTTTCTCATCGCTTCTTCCAATTTCGCCGCCATAGTGTGGAAGACCTGGTCAAGTTCCGCCACCTCATCGTTGCCGGCAATCGGTGGTATCAATTCTTTTGTCGCCGTAGAGCGAGACAACCGCTGAGCATTTTCTCTCAGCGTGCCGATGCGGTTCAGAATATTGGTGCTGAAAAATAGCGCCACTCCTATTCCGATAGCACAATTTATTGCTATTCCGGCAAATACAAGGTTTTCGACCGTGCGACGTTTATGCTGCGCCTTGTCGAATTGCGACGCCGCACGTTTCTTTTGCCGATCTGCCAGACCGCGAAAATACTCTACGATGGTGCCCATCTCGTTGTAATGCACAAGCCGCTCGCTTGGCGACAATGGATCCGGATTGCCTTTGGCGATTTCATTCTTGCGCCATGCAAGTCCATTCAATTGCTTGATTATCATTTCTTTGCCTGGCGCGAAATCTTTCAACTCGACAGGCTCGAATTGCACATGATTCTCGAGATTGTTCAAATCATTGCGCGTTTGCTCAATGAAAGCATCGCTGACTTTTCCTTCATCAGGATCGCCGCCGCTTCGAAAGCGCATCACGGACACGGCAGCCTGATACATATCCGCGAGGACAGACTGCGCGTAGATAATGATGTTCTTGGATCGAATCTCCTTTTGAGTTTCCGCATCGGCCTCGCGAAGCGTGCCGACAAGAACCAGGACGAAGACAATCTGGAATAGTACGGGTACCGCTACCAGCAAAAGCCCTTTAGTTTTGAGAGAAAGACTGGTCAAGAGATATCTTTATATCTTCACTCTGCATCACAATAACTGTACCCGATTAACGCCTGAAGCAGCATTGCCGCCGCTGATAAATGCGACGGCAATGTTGGATTGGGTTGCGAATAAAATTTTCTTGGCGGCGAACCTAAACCAGCGGATGAACAGAGTGAGCATGTTTGATAGCCGCAGTGCGATTGGCGAAGGCGGTAACTTGCTCAATTCTGTTTTGTTGCTCGTCGACAAAATGAGCTTTGTCCAGCAGGTTGCAGTGGCGCTTTACAGAGCTGATGCAATTGGCGAATAGATCCGCACGCTTTTCTGATTTGCGAATTTTGCCGTCGAACATGACGATTGCATGTCCTTCTGCCGAAAGCGGAAATGCGTCGTCGCAAATGCTTGCGATATTTTCGACTTTCATCATGAACGATTCGCATGTCCAGCTCGGGTTTTTCTCGACCATCTCTTCTACGAGATTGATGTCGGTTTCTATCCAACCTTCAGCATTAGCGTAGATGCCGACAATGGTTCCGTCGAGTACATAGATTCTGCAAACAGTTTGATTTTCGGCGTTATTCAAAAAGATGCAACCGCTCGCATCGATGTCGAGAAATTTCTTGTATTCATCGATAGGAAGCAAGTTGGTCGGTTCTTCCGCCAGAGTATGTCTGGAGAACAGGGCAGCCGCGGCAAGGGCGACACTCTCTTCTATTTCGTAGGCGCTGATGTGGGTGTCTACATTTCCCAGATCTGCCAGGGCAAAAGAGTAAGCTTCTTCACCGAACATGGGAGCATCAAGATCTTTGCGCGTGTAGATGCATCCCAGCGCTCTTCCTCTGAATACGAGCACTGATGAGCGCGAACGGCGCCATTGCGAAGAGATATGCAAAACGCAAGTGCTTTCATTTGCTCCAAGAGTCAGCATGAATTCACGTTGCATCAGATGGCGAGCCGGCAATTGCTTGTCCTCTGCGGCATTGGCAGCGGCGGGAAGCAGAGTGCTCAAGCGACGATTGGGGCCGGTGTAATGACGCATATCGACCTTTTTGGTCTGCTGGAGACGACTGACGTTTTCGTTTATCTTTTTGGAAAGCACATGTTGCAGCATAAAGATGCACCCCTTGTCGAAGTGGTAAGTACCGCCTGGTTAGGCGCGCCATTGCACGCCCTGATTAGAGCGGTAGAACGCTAGATTGAGCTTAGTAAATAGAAGCCGCGGCGAATTTCTTCGGCGCCTGCAACTCGAATCCAGAATTCAAAAGGGTTTCTGGTGATGGAATGCTTGGCACTTGCGGTAAGCAACCATCGCATCGCTTTGCTGGTCTCACTATCGAACTTTTCGACCGGGAAGTCAATAACGAAAACGTGTACACACCAGCAAGATTAACGCCATTTAATAAATGGACGAGTAGGCTCCAAAACACTACCCACCGGAGCGTTTTGCCTTAAGACCACGCTTCAGCAGCTCGGCCAGGATGCGATCGCACTGATCGCCCTGTATTTCGATGTTTCCGTCCTTAATGGTGCCGCCTGTGCCGCAAATCTGTTTCAGTCCTCTAGCAAGGTCCTGCAACGGCGCATCATCAAGGTTGAGCCCTGTAATGAGCGTGACCGTTTTGCCTCCCCGTCCTTTTGATGTCCGCTGCACACGCACCGCTTCACTTTTAGGGGGCTGAGGACTGGCTGCCGACGAACGCCCAATGTCACGCGCACTTACGGTGGTTTCAGGTGTCGGCTGCCTTTTGCCGCCCTTAAGAATCAGTTTCACCATGATCTTAGCTATGTTCTGGTTGATAGAACTTGCATCATCATTGCTGGATGGCAAATCCCAAACTTCCGCATTGCCCGACCATGCCGGAAAAATCGATTTCAGAGAAGCCTTAGAGCCCGGTCGTTGCACAGCGACAACGAGGTCGGCTTTTTGCACATCAAACAGCGTGGCAGGCTGGCACTCGATTGCCTGGCTGCCCGGCAAGACTTTTGCGGCCGCTTTCCAGACGACGTCCATCTTCTTCGCTTCCGCATCAAAAGTTGAACCAGCCAAACGACATAGCTCCTCCTCCGCTGACAGAAATAGAAGTGTCTTTTCGCCGTTATCGATTGGGCTCATCCGTCCGAAACATTCCCTAATTAGTTGCTCAAGGGCGTAAGTATAGTTGTAATTGAGCATTTAATGATCGCGTGCTCTATTATTGACTGCACGAACGTCGCATCGAACTGACAGGAGCAAATAGTTGTTTAGAAGAACGCTACTGATTCTTGCCGCACTGTTTTCAATGTCATTGCCAGCGCCTGCACAATCGGCAGATCTGGAAATCAAGTCGATTAAGGTGCCGTCGGGTAACGAGTACACATTGTTTTATCAGGGACCACTGGCAGCATCATTCGAAATCAAGCGTCCGGACAAGACAGATAACTCGATCAAGCTCTGCATTCCATGCGCCTTTACAAGTTATGTCGGCTCGATCGACGGCGTCTATATCCATGATGGGAAATTGCACCACAGACACTTTGTAGCTGATAGTTTTGGTGGCGGTGCCATCATTCAAAACGGCTCTATCTCCCTGATGCCGACCAACAAAGGGAAAGCACTCACTGCGAAATTTCTGGAAGATTTGACTAAGAAAAAAGCGTCCTTCTTTCAACAATTCCTCGTTGTTGAGCATGGACAGGCAGCGCACTTCAAAGACAAAACTCTTTTTCAGCGCCGTGCAATTGCAAAATTGAAAGACGGTAAAACAGCGCTTTTTGAAAGCAAGACCCCTATTACATTGACAGCCTTCGGGCAAGATTTGAAAAACGCCGGAGCCATCGATGCGCTTTATACCGACATGGGCGCTTACGACGAAGGCTGGTATCGGGAATCGGACAAGAACGTCAAGCCGATGGGACTGGACAGGTCGCTTACTGCCAAGCAAACAAATTGGCTAACATTCCGTAAGCGCGCGCAATAATTTTTGCAGTCGGCTAAAGAATTAATGTCGTGAGGAACGACACCTCAGCCGCTTATCCTAATAAATGCCGAATATTGTGCGGCAATGAGCATTTTCAAATGAGATAATAGAAACAGGTGATGAATTCTCCGATCTCATTCGCAATCGCTTTTTCCGGTTCTCGAGCTCTTGCAACTGCCTTTCGGGAATGCTCTCTTCCGCGACTCGAATGGAGGTATTTGTATGTCAGTATCATGGGGCAAAATGCAACGATATAAATTCGCCAGCGGTGGTGAATTGAAAGTCTCCATTGCTCCGCCCGTGCCGGCTGTTTTTGCGGTGACATACAAACAAAATCCGACGGAAAAACCGAAGTCTCACACAGTTTTATTCTTTGGACATGCGGAGAATTTGAATCAAGATCTCCCCGGTGTTTCCGAACAGCTTCATGACTTATGGACTAAGCATGCCGGCAACAGAGAAGAGCTTTACGTCTTCTTCTATCCAATGCCCGGCTCTTCTCAAAATGAGAGACGAAAAGTTCACGATCAGTTGGTATCGGAGTACTCGCCGTCAGGCAATTATTGAAGTGATCGCGACCTAAAATGCGAGTATACTGACGGCAGGTCGGCGGTCAGGGAAAAACATGCGCAAAAATCTGTCTAAGCAATTTTTGAATGTTGCTTCAACAATTTTTTTGTCGGCCACTTTTTTGGCCGCGTGCACTTCCACGGACAAAGTGGATAGTGCAAAATCTGCGCAAGAGAAAGAAGCAGTTTCAGCGCTGATAGTTGAGAAGAAAGCATTCGAGGAAAATCGCTATTTAAGCAAAGACGAAGTGAATGCTGTAACACAGAGCTTTGACAAAATCGCGGAAACTTCAAATCCGGAAGACGCGAAAAAATTGCGGGCGATGTCGGACGCCGTGAAGACATACAGAACTAAGCTCGAGGAATTTAAATCGTTGGGCGGGGCAAAAGTTGAAACGCTCAAGTCGCCCGCCGATCTTGAAACCAGATTGAAAATGATTGGTGTTCTGATCAACATGAGCAGCAAGGTCAAAGAAACCTGTGTAGATTTGAAAGAAGGACCGTCTGCGATTAGAACCTTGGACCTGGAACATCAAATGCTTGAAAAAATTCGCGATCAATTGTCTTTTTACAAAGCACACTACGGGCAGTGGCAAATTCAAAAAAATGGAACCGTCCTATTCACCATTTCTCCTGCAGAATTGACACAGTTCAACAAACTGGCAAAAGATATAAATGTCCTGGGCACACAGCAAATGGTGATAATGAAGCAAAATACCGAAGAAAGGCTCAATAAGCTGAATAGAGCTCATTAGATCGGGTTTTCCCTAGCAACTTCAGGTGTTGACTGACAGCTTAATACTGGGCATGAATCGTAACGTCCCCGACACCCTTTTACGACAAAGGTTTAGCGGCTGCAAATTTTATAACGCTATGCTACCTTATCATAATTGAATATTTGCTGGTTACCCCTCGGAAAGCTTCCGTATATACTCATGGCGATCCGGTGAAATAAATCGCCCCGATCAGCAGTTTCAAAAACGCGTGATATACATCTGCTAGACGACACCTTTTTCAGTGTCACGCAATTACGGCCACAGGATCATCCATTCGGTTCCTCGCAGGACAAAGAAGGTCGCTTTAACGGCGACCTTCTTTCGTTGTGGCGTCACGCGGTTCCCACTGCTCACGCGCGATATCAAGCAATCATCCGCTTGCAGTTAGATAACCTAATTCCAATTTACTGGCAAGCATTTTGAAATGGTCCCGAAATTTTCATCTACTAAATTGCAAAAGATACACGAACGCCACTATAAGGAGTGAGGTCTGCTCAATGTCGACAATCGCAACAGGACAGCCATCTTCAAGATTTCGACGTTTACTCAAACTGAGCATCACTTCTTTCATTTGCATGGGTGTGCTGATTGGTTATCACGGCGCGCCAGTGATAAACTCATTCATTGGATTGATTTGGCTTCTATTTGTCATAACAGCAGGATCGGTTACCGTAACTGCCCTGTCCTCCAAGAGCGAAAAAACACTCCCCGGAAATTTCAGAACCAGTCAGAGGGTTCTTGAGCTTCCCAGCGCACGCCGCTAATCGAAATTTTCGCGAAATCTTCGCATCATACACTAGTTATAGATTTGACCACAACTCGCATGCCTACCGCGTGAGCGTGCGAACTACGATTTGTGGAAGTGAGGAATCAATGAATATACTGTCTTACAGAGGTCCATCAACGCCTGGCGGCGTTTCAGCTACTTTGTCTCGGGTAATCGAGCAAAGCACTAATGGACAACAGTGGTGGTATTTGCACGGCTCCGGACTGAGAAAGAAAGCCGGCAAGCTCATTTCAACAGAAGAAGTCTGTCAAATTCCTTTCAAAATTATCGAAGGTCACTATCGCTACTGCAATGAATTCTTGTGGCCGTTAATGCACGAGCTTCCGCAGTTTGCAACATTCAATGAAACTGACAGAGCAATGTACAAGCAGCTCAACATGAGCTACGCATTAAATGTGCTGGAAGTCGAGCAGAGGGGGCCGAAACGCAACGCATTCGTCAATGACTACCAGCTCGCGCTTTGCCCACAGTATTTGGCCAACGGAGCGCATGCCGCGGTCAATCTCTTTTGGCATATTCCATGGCCCAAGACAGTGCATGAGAACTTCGTGCCATATATTGCCGAAGTGGCGCAGGGTTTACTTGCCAGTGCGAAGGTCGGCTTTCACATTCAAGAGTATGTGCTCAACTTCCTGCTTTTTGTAGACCGACATCTGCCTGAATACAGAGTCAACTTTGCCAGTAACGAAGTCACGGATTTAAACGGAAACACAGTCAGTGTGGTTCATCAACCACTTGGACTGGACAGCGACTTCTGGCTGTGCAAGTCTAGAGAAGAAAGCTCAATTTGCCTCGATTTGAACATCAAAGGTTTTGCTAAAAAGCCCTTTGTGCTTTCAGTCGATCGCGCCGACTATACAAAGGGAATTTTTCAGCGCTTGCAGGCGATTGAATATTTTTTCCTGCACAATCCGGACAAAATAGGAAAGATTACTTTCCTTCAGGTGTGCCAAAAAACCCGAGCAGGTTTGACTGCCTATGACGAATATTGGGAGCGATGCAGATTTCTCTGCGAGTCCATCAACCAGCGTTGGACTGCGGAAGGCTGGCAGCCCATTGTTTGGATTGACACCCCCGTCTCACCAAACGTGTTGGCCTGGCTCTACAAGCGCGCAGAAATCATGCTTGTCTCACCCGTCTACGACGGTCTGAACCTTACTGCAAAAGAATTCACGCTCTGCTCTAAATCCGGAGTTTTGATCCTTTCTGCAAGAGCCGGTGCGTGGAATGAATTACAAGAGCATGTCCTTACCTTAAGAAATCTCAGACCGGAAACAATCTCGGAGCAAATCTCGTATGCGCTATCCATGTCAAAAGAAGCCAGGACAAAACGGATGAGTGCGCTAAAAGAAATTGTTCTCGCCAACACTCTGGCAAAGTGGTGGCATGGTTTCGGTGGAGCATTGAAACACACGGAAAAGGTGGTTCCGCTTTCCGTCAAAATTCACCATTCGACCAAGCGAGATCTTTGGCTGGCAAAATGAAATTGTAAACGCTTTACGAACGGCAGAACCGTTCAGGATTCTAGTGGGCAGGTACTCTTATGCGAGAAATCTCTTTTGAAGTACGAACATTTCTGAAAGATCAAATACAGTCTGCGTGGCAGCTAGATTTGCTCGTCGCGCTGATCAATCTGAATCGGCCGGTTGATGCTAACACTTTGTCAAAAATGCTGTACTCGAGCCAACCGGCTGTTGAATCAGCGCTGCAAAAGTTTCAACTGGCCGGCATTGTCAGAGAGATTGTGGGAAAGCCCAGCACTTTTGTGTTTTCCCCAAGATCAGAAGAAAAGGAAAACGTAATCAAGGCGGCAGTAAAAGCATATTCGATAAGACGCGTTGATGTGATCAATATGATCTTTTCGAATCCGTCGCGACAGACTGGCTAAGCATGCATAAATCAGTCGCTCACATTTGCAATGCCGGAAGTGACTTCGGCGAATTAGCAAGTTAGGCTTTTACAATCGGCAGCTCGTTCCAATTTGACGTATAAGCAGGGCTCTTATGCTCCGCCTTCATCTGCCACGGTTTTTCAATGCCCTCAGCCGCCAGAAAAATCGTTCCTCTTCCCCATCTGGAATTAGCAGCATCAAGCGCTTTCATCATTTTCTCCGATTTTTCGTCGGCACCGCTGGGAGTAAAGAGTGAAATTTGTCTTCCTTCTTTTGGCTGCACTTTTCCAAAAGATACCGACGCCTTTTGATACGTATAACCTTTCTGGTAAACACTGCGAAGGGCTTGTATAGCTGTTTTCACAAGGAGCATCGTGTCGTCGGTGGCGTAAGGCAATGCAATTACTTTCGAGTCGGCAAAAGTCGAATCTGCATAAGCACTTGTGCGAACAGAAACTTGCACTTCCGATGTAACAGACCGATCACGTCGCAATTTTTCACAGGCGCGAGTTGCGTATTGCGCAACGGCTTCTTCCAACTCCGCAAGCTCGAAAACATTGCGGCCGAACGAACGCGACGAAAGTATCTGTTTGCGCGCCTCTCCAACTTGCTCCAAGCCGATGCATGCTTGACCGCGAAGTTCTAGAATCGTCCGTTTCAACACAACACTGAAGAGCTTGCCCAGTTGCTCCGCATCGCTTTCGCGCAAATCATAGGCAGTGTAGATGCCCCTGCTCTGCAACTTTTCAGTAAGATTGCGTCCGATGCCCCAGACTTTTGACGCGGACATTGCTTTGAGAACTTGCGTCTGCTTCTCGGAAGATAGAGCGGTGTAATCGAATACGCCACCAAATCTATGGGTGGATTTGGCAATGTTATTGCTCAGTTTGGCCAGAGTCTTTGAAGGTGCAATGCCGACGCACACAGGCAAGCCGAGCGATTGTTTTACCGCAGCCTTGAGTTCTCTGCCGGTGGCAACGGCATCCGGCAAACCGCCGACTGCAAGAAAACATTCATCGATCGAATACACCTCCTGCCCGGGCGCAAACTCACCCAGCATTTTCATGACGCGCGACGACATCTCACCATACAGCGGATAGTTCGAAGAGCGCGCTATAAGCCCTTTCTGTTTCTCCAAATATGCAACTTTGAAATAGGGCACTCCCATCGGAACGCCTATTTCCTTCGCTTCATTCGAGCGTGATACCACACATCCGTCATTATTCGACAAGACCACAACCGGCTTGCCTTCCAATTTCGGATCAAACAGGCGTTCGCAGGAAACGTAGAAATTATTGCAGTCTATGAGCGCATATTTCGCGTTACTCATTGCTAAAGCGGATGAACAGAGGTAGTCGCCACGCCCCAGATTTGTATGTCTTCACCGTCGATGGCAACCGCTTCTGCCGGCGCATCATCCGATGTAAGAAAAAGTCGGCCGTCTAGAGATTCGAGTCGGCGCACGACCAACTCACCGTCAATTACAGCAACGACAATTTTGCCGGCAACAGCATTTATCGATCTGTCTACAATCAATATATCGCCGTTGCGTATGCCGCTCGGCTTCAAGGCATCGCCAGCCACTCTCATAAAGAATGTGGCAACCTTGTTAGTTATGAGCAGCTCGTTGAGATCCAGGCATTTTTCTAGATAATCATCAGCAGGCGAAGGAAATCCTGCCGATGTCCGGGCGCCGGGATGTTCCATATTTCGGTCTCAACAACAAAAAGCATTTACCATACTTTCATATGGTCTCATATTCCTCGCTCGAACGCAACATAAATGAGCGAACCGGGGCGACAGGCAGCGCCTAAAGCCCGGAATTCTTGGAAAGAGTCTCTTCAAGCTTGCGGCGATTTTCTTCTGTCTCTTCGGCATCCACCGCTACAACCAGACCTCTCTTGGCTGCCGTACCGGCAATATGCAAGCCGACCAATCGCGCTACCAAAATTGCCAGATACAACTGCCCGGTAACTGCTTCCATCATTGCGCAAGAACGAGCCAATCGGCTGACTGGAACGATGTCTCCATAACCGACTGTTGAGAGCGTGCAAAAACTGAAATAGATAAAGATCGGATAGCGATATTCGTGCGAAAGCGAGTCACCGAAATTGCTCGATTTATCAAAATTGTCACGGTATGCTTGCGGGTCGCCGGCTGCAACCATCATGTGCAAAAGCGAAAAACACAAACCTATTAAAACAAAAACGCAGATGCCACCACAAATTCGATTGAGGTTTACTTCGCCCTGCAAAATATCTTCCAACATCAGCCGGCCGACATTGGCGAAGAAACACAAGAGCACCGCGTAAGTCACATAGTGCAAAATCACTGCGTTGACCGGCAACGATTCCGCAAAAAATCCTACCGCCCACAGAAACGACGCGAGCGTCGCCAGCAGCATCTGCTTCCAGGTGGGGTTGCCCTGGGTGCTGACTGCAAGGCAACCTGTCCACAGTGCGACGAACATCAATGAGCCGACAAGCATACGCGCCCAAAAACCATGCTCGACTATCGGAGCCAAGATGGTCAATCCGAGAATCGAAGCAAGCAGAGCAAAGTATCTAGAGTTGTAGAGTCTACTGTTGTGCATCGAGCTTTGTGGCGCAAGTGGCATAGGCAAAGCAACTTTCGGGAATTATCGAGGCGATTATCCCCTACTAATCAAGTGTTTCGCATGACAAAAAGGTAATACGACGCTTGACATCAAAGCGCTTGGCTACTGGAATTAAGCCAGCTTTCTCACCTGGTCGTCTGTTTCGTCTGGCAGATTACCGTTAAGCACATTGAACAAATGCGGGAAATCCTCGAAGTATTGCTCAATGGTTTGCGGTTGTTTTCCGGTCATTTGCAGAAAGCTGTCGGTGACAGGCAGTTGCTCACCTCTGGCTATCGCCTCGAACCAGCCGATCTCCACATCCCTTTTCCATTCGTCGTTCAACGAACCTTGCAAGCGGACACGTGCGACATCGACAGTTTCATCCTGATAGGTCAACTCTTTGCCGACCAGTTTTGAAAACCGCGCTGCTACTTCGGCAATACTCAAGGCGCAAGGGCCGGTTATGTCGATCACTCCTACGGGCGGATTGAGCGCAGCAGCGGCAGCAACCTGCGCTGCATCTTCGCGTGTTATGAAAGCTCCCTTTCCTTCACCGCCAGGTCCACGCACGATTCCGTCGGCACCGATTTTTTGGAAAAACATATCGAGGTAGAACGCATTGCGCAAGGATGTGAAAGCGATGCCCGTTTCGGCGAGAAACTTCTCGCTTTCAAAATGATCGCGGCTGTAAGGAAAAGCCGATGTAGAACTCGAACCCATCAGCGACAGGTAGATGATGTGGTCTACATTGGCTTCTTTGGCGGCCTGAAAGGCGACCTTATGCGTAAAGCAGCGTTTGCCCGGCATAGCGTTTCCGGAAATAATCAACGCAGTCTTTACGCCGCTAAAAGCCTTCTCCAGAGACTTCGGATCCTCGAAGTCACCGTATATGATATCAATGTCTTTTGGTTTTCCCAGGCGGTCCGGTGTGCGGGACATCGCTCGAAACTGCGCACCTTTTGAAGCAAGAATTTCCGTGACCCGACTGCCGATATGGCCTGACGCACCAGTGACAAGAATCATGCAATACACCTCAGCGAAAGACAAGAGTTCGTGAGGGAGGACTGGACGCAGAAGAAAAATATCCCGCGTGGCCGAAAGATTTAGCTTAATTTTGCCACAGCCCGGAACCTGTTTCAGTCCAACTGAGAACAACCGGCAAAATTTCAAACGGAACTTAGGACATTCAATGAAGTCTATCTGTCATCGCAAAGGTGACAGCTATGAAGAAAGATAAGAAGACATCAGAATGGACGGTCACGATTGGCAAGTCCAGAAAGACGTTCGACTCATTTGAGGAAGCGCTGCGATTTGCAGACAACTCGCAAACCAAAGGCACCCGAGCCGTCGATTTTACCGGTCAAAGAATAATTGTCATCCCGACGGCCACTCGACCGAAGAAGGATATCGCTTAGCACGCCCGCCAGGTCTTGATCGACTTGCCAGGCGCCACTCAAAGTTTTTACCAAAGAGGAATTTGCCGTGGACAGAAATTTATATGGAAAAGTAATTGTTATCACAGGCGCCTCCAGTGGTTTTGGAAAAGGATGCGCACTTGAATTTGCGAAATTGAAAGCATCACTGGTCTTAGCGGCCAGGCGGGAAGATCTGCTCAACACCCTCGTGGCCGACTGCGCCAGACTTGGTGGCAGTGCAGTAGCGGTGCCGACCGATGTCGCGGATCCTAATGAAGTTATGGCGCTGTTCAATCACGCGGTAGAGTGCTTCGGCAAAGTAGACATCTGGATCAACAATGCCGGAGCCGCTGCAATCGGCGTCTTTTCCGATGTTCCGCTCGCCGATCATTTGAAAGTGCTGGACGTAGACTTGGCGGGCACTATGTGCGGAAGCTATTTTGCAATGAAACACTTCATTGAAAAAGGTTCGGGCACGCTTATAAATGTCGCTTCCATGATCGGCAGAATTCCGGCACCATACTATGCTTCTTATTCAGCGGCAAAACATGGGGTATTAGGATTGAGCGCTGCTCTTAGACAAGAGTTGCAAGAATTGCAATTGGATAACATTCACGTGTGCACAGTATTGCCTATGGCGATGGATACACCATTCTTCGAACACGCTGCTAACTACACGGGCAGGAAGTCCGTTCCAATTCCGCCCTTGAATGACGCGCAAGATGTTATCGACGCCATTGTAGATCTAGTGTTTAAACCGAAATCAGAGGTCGCCGTCGGCAAGACTGCGGGCATCTTCAGTGTGTCGGATTCGCTTATGCCGGGCATGACCGAAGCGATGATGGCTAAAAACACTCAACGGGCGCAGATCGAAAAAGCGCCACCGGCACCTTTTACAAAGGGCAATCTGGATAAACCGACCAGCGCAGGAACGGATGTGCACGCCGATTACAAGAAAGAAGCGTCATGAAAAAAAATAAGCAGAGCAATCCGAAAACGAAGGCGGCAATAAATCAAGGAATAATCAACCCGAAGACAGGGCTTGTCCGAGCAATCATCGAATCTCCCAAAGGAAGCAGAAACAAATACAAGTATTTGCCGGAGCTTGGTGTTTTCGAATGCGGTCCTTCACTTAAAGGAGGCTTGTCCTGGCCGTTCGATTTCGGGTTTGTGCCTTCTACTCTTGCAGATGACGGTGATCCACTGGACATAATAATTCTGATGGACGAGGCAGCCTTTCCCGGCTGTCTTGTCCACTGCAAAATTTTAGGCGTCCTTGAGGCACAACAAGTCCAAGATGGCGAAACGATCCGAAACGATCGCATCATTGGTGTGCACGATCAGTCAGCCCAATTCGGTGATATTGACACCTGGAAGGATCTTCCTCAAACATTTCGCGACGAGACCGAGCTGTTTTTCAATATGTATATGTCCGCCAAGGGAAAAATATTTGAACTTCTGGGCTGGCGCGACTCCAGAATAGCTTTCAGGGTTATCGAAACAGCGATCAAAAGTGCAGACCTATAGCAAGTTGCGTCAAAGGAAATAAAACTTTGTGCTTTTAAGGAACCTTTGACGCTGCGCCTGGTCCAAGCTCACAGATTGAAGTGTATAAACCAGGAGTTAATGATGAAAAAACGCTATACAGTGCTGGGAGTGATAACTGCCCTGTTGCCGAATATGTACGCATACGCAGGCGAATCACAGGCTGCGAGTATGGCGGGTGGTGCAAGCACGTCGCAAGCAACCACCCAGGAAGCTTCGTCGGCAGCAAATCAATCCACTAATCAAGCTCAAAACAGCCAGAACAGCAGTGCTTCTCAACAGACGAACACAAGCGCTACAACCCAGTCTACAAACCAGGGTGCCACGCAACCGTACTTGAAACCGGTCGGATCATCGACTGCGCCGGTGCAAGGGCGAGGAATTGGTTACACCATGCCTGCTGATTCCAAGCCGGTGGTGAAAAATTACAGAACACCGACAAAAACACCTAAGAAAGGTCCTGTGACCAGAAGCTACAGATAGGTTTTTATCACCAGATTGCCTTGCAGTCTGCGTGCTCCTCGAACAACAAAAAAGACGGCCTAAACAGCCGTCTTTTTTGTCTTGCGGCTGCCGGAGCGATAGTTACAAACTGCTACTTTCCGTGCGGGTTTTCACGCGTTTAGGAACTATCAGAAAAGAATCTCCTCTACCAAGGAACAACAAGTCACGCACACATCAGGAGGCACCTCATGAAACACAAATACATTCTCGGAATTGTTGCAGCCCTTCTCCCAGGCCTGTGTGCGTACGCGGACGAAGCAAAAGTGCAAGCAGGATCTGCAGGCGCCGGCTCTGGCCAGCCCGGAATTTGGGGTCAATCTATGACCGCCGCGTCGTCAAATCGGCCCATGCGCCCAGAGCTGAAATCGTCGAAGCAAAGCGTTAATCACACCAACGTTCAAAGCACAAATGCTACGACCAGCCACAGCACCAGCAGCAGTTTGTCACCTTCCACAGCCATCAAAGTGGAAACAGGAGTGAAGGCGAAAATTCAGAAATAGAATTACTCCCGGATCAAGGGGCTTAAACAGGTTGGAGAGATCAATTCTCTCCAGCCTGTTTTCTTATGCGACGAAGCAGATCATGAGTGACAAGAGGAAGGATGTTTACTTCCTCCGGACTGTTAACACGTCGATAACAACTTCCCAGCGGTTCAGCCGTATAACGTAAGCAGCCCCCTCCCCAAACCCTCCTAAGACTCGTCACAAGAACGACCAAATCTCAGGCAACACTGAAAGCCTCCTCCCCCTCAACCTTCGGAGCGCACGATGATGCTATTGCGCCCAGCAGCAGCCTTGCTTCTTCTCACGCTTTGCCAACCGCCCGCATTTTGCCAGGATGGAACACCCGGCACAGCGAGCCGTTCTCGCATAAGTCAGGCATCCATTCAAGACCACTACGAAAGACGATTTGCGCAGATAAAAGAGCGCCGCATCAAAGCCATGCAGCACCTGGTTCAAGATGGTCTTTCGCCAGCCTCGACAGTGCACGGCAGTTCTCCATTGGCCGGCACTCGCGCCAACACGACATACAGAGTTTCAGCACAAAATCTCTCGCGTCCGGAATCGAAAAGAACGCACACCTCGCCCGTTACTTATGTTCAGCCTCCGGTCACTTATGTTTTCCAAGCCGGACAAGGCTATGGTGCCTCCTCACACTTCGGTCCGCCATTGCCCACCGATGTGGTCTTTCAATTCGATCCGGGCGGCGCCCTTGTCGATCATAATTTACCTTCCGGCGTAGCAAATGCAGTCCAAGCCGACAGCCACCATAACGGTCTCGGCATTCGCATCACCGATACCGCAGCAAAATTGGTGCTCGGTGATGTCGCTCAGACATTTTCAGAACGCATGCTCAGCCCCGATCGCTGGGTGAAAACAGCGCAAACGGCTATGCAAGCCAATCATCAACTGACGGCTGAGTCTACAACCTCGGTCGCCAACGAGACGATTCAGAGCAACCTGAATCAAATCGGCGGACACCTGATTAATGTCGCCAATGAAGGCGCCGCCGGCAGCGATCCCCTCGGACAAGTAGTGGGCAGAGTGCAACTGTTCTGGAGGACAGTCTACCTGCCAATGGCGATACTCCTGCTTTTACTTGGTTCAACCCTCACCTTCGGCAAAGTAATTGTTCAATACGGATTCAATATTTCCTCAGGAGATGAAGTAATGACACCCCTGGCAGGCCCCCTCAAAGCAATCACCGCAATTTGCCTCATTCCAGCAACTCAGCTCATCATCAGCTATTCCATCGACATCGGCAATTCACTTACTGACACTGTGCAAAGAGTCACCAACAACGCCAATGTAGCAGCCTGGCTTACGGAGCAGGGCGCGCAGGCAATAGGCGCCAACGGCTCCTCGGGCGGCACCGCCGCTGCCAGCAATCAGGCAGCCTCTGCCAATCAGGCTGACGCCAACCAACTGATGAGCCGCATTCAAAATCGCCCGGTGTCGGAACAAACTATGGGCATGCTTGCCGGTTCCGTCGCCATGATGACTTCCATGGGAACGACGGTGCTGCTCTCATTCCAGCTCGTCTTCATGCTCTACCTTTTCCTCATGGGACCAATCGCAGCGTCGCTGTATACCTGGCCCTGGGGCGTCAACAAACTGTTCAAAACCACCTTCAGCAATTGGCTCAATGCCGTCATCAATCTGGCTTTGTGGCGCTTCTGGTGGTCGATCCTGGTTCTCGTCATGGACGCCCGCGTCACCTGGCTGCGAGACGAAGGCATTTATCAGGCTAATAGCCCCTGGGAACTGTGCGCCATCATCTGTTTTCTAGTACTGCTCGGCACCGTGCCCTTCATGGCCTTTCAGTTCAACCCAGGCTCATTTGTAGACAAACTGGTATCGGAATTCGGAACAGCAACCGGCAAAAAAAGAGCAACAAGCGCAGCATAAACACAAACACTTAGCCAACTGAGCCAAAAAATCCAAATCCTCAACTGGTCCATTTAATGTAGCCGCCGAAAGGCACCCGGTCACCGGGCGCAGCGCTCAAGCCCCAGCCAGTTGAGGGTTTCGGAACAGGGTGAAGTTGTTAACAGGTCGATAACAACTTACCGCGCGGGGGATCGTATAAATGATGCATCCCTCCTCCTTCACACACCCTTCGACCTCGTCACAAGAACGGCCAGTTTCACTTCAATACTGTAAGCCTCCCCCACCCCTCACCTTCACGGGCAGGTTAGATTCTCATGCAAAAACTCTCCGCGATAGCAATTCTGTCCTTCTGCCTTCTGACTGCAATGAGCTTGATTTGCGAACTGCCCGCCAACGGTCAGGTCAACGAACAAGCACTGCGCAGCGCAAATGCAGGAGTCGTGGCTACCTCCGAAGCCAACAACGGAATTGCTGTCCAAAGAGAGTACAGATTGACGGTGAATGACCTTCAAAGACTGTACAGACAGTCGACCGACGGGATGGCGCCCAGCAGCGCCGTCACCCAAGATCCGGCAACGATCATGTATTCGCGCGGTCCGGTCGTTCCACTCAGTTCGATTCAATTGCCGGACAATATGCGCAATATGCTCAGCACCGGTGTGCCGACCCAAGGTCTGCCGCTGACAGACACTGCCTTCAAAGCGCAGCTTCTGCAAACGCAGCAACAGCTTCTCTCCCAAATTTCCGATCCGATTCGCAACATCCCAAGAGAGCTGGCGCAGACTTTGGCGACACAGACGATGCTGGGCAATTCCGCAGCTCAAGTTGCCACCGAGCAAGCAAACAATGCGATCAATTACGCAGCCAAATACCTCATCAATTTCACAGTCAACGAAAGCAATGTGTGGAACCGCCTGCGCAATAACATCTTTGTTCCGATCGCGCTTTTGCTGCTCGTTCCTGGCACCGTTTTGACCCAAGCCAAAGCAATCATGGCCGCAGGCAACCCGGTCATCGAATACACCAATCCGTTCGAAGGCATTCTGCGCGCCATCATCGCCATGTGCTTCATCCCCGGCTCTTACCTCGTGGTCAACTACGGCATCGATTTTTCCAATTCGATCAGCCACACCATTCAAGACGCATACAGATCGCAATTCGGCGGCGACATGTACGCAGATGCATTCAGAGCCGAGCAACGCGCATTTCCATCAAGACAAGCCGCTGAAAATCAAAACGGACTTTCGGGCCTGGGCAACGGCGCCACCGCTACTGGTGGCAACAACGTAACCGGCTTTGCCCAATTGGAAAACAACTTGATCAAGAACAAAACTTTCGCTGGCAACGGAACGCAAGTCGCCACCAACGGTCTGGTGGATGAAGTGCTTCCGGCGAACGCAGTTGCCGCCCGCATGGCTATCTTCGGCACCAATATGGTCGTCACCTCGGTCTGGGATCTGCTCTGCGCTTTCCAGCTCGTTTACCTCCATTACCTCTTCCTGGTCGGACCAATCATGGCAGCCATCTGGGTTTATCCCATCAAGCAATTGCGCGAAGCATGGCCCAATTGGGTAGCCGGCACCATCACTCTGTGCTTCTGGTCGCTTTTCTGGAACACCGCCATTCTTCTCATGGCGCTCTTCAAAGACGCTGATTCCACCGGCACCTTCATCATGACCGCCCTCAATTTGCTGGCAACCGGCAGTGTCAAATATGCATTCGACTTCGTCGGTCTGATAACGGAAGCAGGTCAGGAAGCTGCCAAAATCGCCCGCACAGGCAAAAACGAGCAAGGTGGAAACATCACCCCAGTGCCCGGCACCAACACAGAAAAGACCAGAACATTCAGCGAAAACACCAAAGAAACCGGCAATGGCGGAATGCTCGGCGGCATCACCAAAGTGGCAACAGCCGCCGCCCTCGGCGCCGCTATGCCCGGCGCAGCTCCGGCAGTATCGCTCGGCAGCCAACTGTTGGGTGCTTTCGGCGGCGGAAAAGACGGCGGAGCATCGAACGGCATCAGCGATTTTGCCAAGAGCTTGTCGCTGCCTCCTCTGGTATCATCCGTTTCAGAAAACGCGTTTCCTGCATCCGCAGCAGCTTTCGGTATCGTAGGCGCAGCCGGACTCCTGGGCAAAGAAGAAGTTTCGCTTCCGCCTCTGTCCGGTGATACGCAAGCCGGTGGCGCATTGGGCGCACTTGCAAACGCCGCGCAAAGCGAGCAGGCAGCGTCCAGCATCAAAATCTCCACCGATGCGAATATCGTTGCAGGTACAGTCGGCGACATCGCTGAGGCGGCTTCCGGCAATGCTGGCAATGCTGACGCGCAAGCCAGTACCAAAGCAGCGATGCGCGCGTTGATCGCAGGCTCGGCAGCGCCAGCAGCAAACCGCAGTTCTTCTTTCGAAGTGCAAAACTTCATGACCAACCTCGCCCAAGCTGCAGGCGCCGAGCACGCCGCATCAGTCGCCGGTCTTCCTCCTTCCGCACGCACTGCTCAGTCCAAGGGAAGTTCCGCTGGCACCATCAGCAATTCCTCCAGCAACACCAACAACCTTTTCAAAGAAAGTGCTCGTTCGCTACAAACAGAATCAGCAAGAGATCTGAGTTATGAAGTTGCGAATCTCAATTTCTCAGCCGCTCCGCCTCTCGCTTTTGCATCCACAACCACTCAGCTCGCACCACCGCCAATGGCATCCGCCCTTCACAAAATGGCCGCCGGTGACATCGAGTACATTGCCGGTGGAATGAGCGGATTGGTCGGTTTCGCCGAAGCAGTCGCACCGCAAATCAGCGCTCCTGAAATGAGCATTACCGAAGCTGGTTCCGGAAATTTCTACCGCACCGTAGCCGAAAGTGGCGCTCCGGCAAATACCACTGTCTATGCTGCTGCCGAAACGCAAACCAGAATGTCCGCCCTTCCTCCAGCAAACGAACTCGTCAACCAATCTAAAGATGCATCCGGCGCGGTCCCGGTAGTAAGAGAAAGAGAGCGCCTGTTCAGATTAGCAATCGAAGCTAAAGTCGAGGCCGATGCACCCACATCCGGCGTGCTCCTCAGCCTCGCGGAAGTTCAAGCGGTAAGCGAATATCGTAAACCGAAAGGGCTGCAAGAACTGATGAAGAAAACCGCATTCGAGCGCCCCTGCGACAACTGCAAGCACACCGGATGCCAGTGCGCAATCAATGCGCCGGTTGCCGTCGGCATGTGGTCCTAGTCCAGAGAGGCAAATATAGTAAGGCATTCGGGCAAAAGGCTACCGCAATCCTGCGAAACGTTGTAATGTGGAAGTGTCGGCGCTCGGGCCGGGCGTCACATTACTAATCTGCCGAGGTGTTGCCTTATGGACCTCTTAATGCCGGCGCTGGGCGTGGTTCTTATGCTCATGGGTGCAGGCTATCTCTACAAAGCATTTGTCGCTATCGTTCATGGAAGACTCTGGTATTTCTCGGGCTTCCTGCCGTTTACCATCGTTTCGCCCTGGTTTGTTTTCGCCCCTCCCGATGAGCGAAAAGCCAATGCACTCTGCAAAGTAAAAGATGCGATATGGGTGCCGATATTTTTCGGTCCTATTTTCGTCATTTGCAGCATCCTCTGTCTTTCGGCTGGCGCTGATATGGCAAATCTCCCTGGCACTTCAACGACCAACAGAATTCTCACATCATGGACGTCGGATAAAACACCTGTGATCGTTTTCGACAAAAAACACTACAAAATGCAATTTCCTGCAGTGATGAAAACCGCCAATAAAATTTCGAAGATGTTCTTCAACAAAGCCGTCGACATCAAAGAACAAGACAAACTATTGCCGACCGGCGGATGATTGAAAATTCTGGTGCTTGCTCTACTTGCAGGAAGTTGTTTATTGCTGGGCATCGGCGTAGCTGAGGCCAGGAACGCTCCTACTTTCCATCAAATAAACGAAACAAGAGCGAGAGCGGATACCATTAGAATCAATGTCAAAAAACGAGAGCTAACCGTTTTAGTAAAACACAATGGTGGCATCGGAAAAACTAAAATTGAACTGGAAACCGGCGATTGGCCCGATAATCTCAAGCTGGTTTTCCAAAACTTCGGTGCGCTGGAAGGCTGCAAAGTCAGCACTTCCACACGCCAGTTCGACGCATCAGTACCACACTCGGTTAAGGAACGCATCATACAGCTAGGGGAAGGATTCTCAGCAAGGCGCAGAAACAAAAAAATTTGCATCGATGCTCCACCCAACTTCATCAGAAAAAACGAAAAGTTTCTGCAGTTAGAATGGGTCGATTTTTACCGTTAGCATTCTATGATGTTTTGCAAACAAGCTGTGCAAGCTCTTCTCGCAATTCCGCCGCAGTCTGGTATCGACAATCCGCGTCCTTGTGCAAAAGTTTGAAAACAATCGATTGCAAGCATTCAGGCACACTGCAATCGTCAGCCAAAAAAGGCAAACGCGATGGCGGCTCATTCACATGCTGCCACATCACGTTATAGGCATTCTCATTCAAGAAGGGTGGATCACCGGCAAGCGCGTTATACATCATGCAACCAAGCGAATACAAGTCACTGCGAAAATCCACTTCCCATCCTATGCATTGTTCAGGACTCATGTAAGTTGGCGAGCCGAACAACTGACCGGCCGCAGTCAGTCTTACAGAGTTGTTTCCCTCCGCAACCGACTTGGCAATGCCGAGATCGAGCAGCGTTACTTGAGCACCACTGCTTTTAATCTTGACTAAAACATTGCTCGGTTTCAAATCTCGGTGAACAATTCCTTTGTCATGCATAGCAGAGAGTGCGTCGCACAGTTGAACGAAGACTGGAACACAAAAACCGGCGTCAAGTTTTTCAGACTGCTCGATAATCTCGTCAAGCGTGTCACCACTAACATAGTCCATGACCAGATATGGCTGCCCATCTTTGTCTTCGCCGAAATCGTGCACGCCGACAATATTTGGATGGTTGAGAGAGCTGGCCAGCTTGGCTTCGCGCTCAAATCGCTGCAATGCGGATCCGGTTGCCACCATATTGTGGTGCATCATTTTGATCGCAACAAGTTTTCCCAGCACGACGTGGCGAGCAAGATAGACTACACTCATTCCACCTTTACCGAGAATTTTCTCGATGCGATATTTGCCCGAAACAACTTCTCCAAGTTTCAACTCGTTTACATCGAAACTCTTGGAAGTATCAGATCTCTCGAGCATTGAACGCAGATTGGACATTATGCGCGTTTTCTTCTCGATCGCATTCGGTTCAAGACCATCAACGGCAGTGCGAAGATTGATCTTTACGTCAGTGACATCATCGCCCAGCTTGTCTGCAATCTCAGTGATGTCCAAACCTGCTTCAATCAACTGCAAGATCTTTTTTTGATCGGAATCGAGAAACGATCTATTGAGGCTGTGTCGAGAGCCGGTTCCAACAAGTACGCGGTTGGCAAGCCCGCTGTCCAACCACTTTGCACCTTGCAGCACAGCATTCATCGCGCTTTCCAACTGCTTTTCCGTTGCGTCTTTCAAACAATACCCATCAGCCCCCGCAGAAAGCGCCGATAAAAATGCGCCCTCATCATCATTGGAAGTAAACATGATGATGCGAGTTTCCGGTAAAGACGCTTTGATTGCCTCGGTCGCTTCGATGCCGTTTTTATTGGGCATGGAAACATCCATGAAAATAACAGCCGGTCGATGCCTGGTCGCCATATCGATAGCTTCATCGCCGTCGGTCGCCTCAGCAACGACCTTGACTCCACTTATTTTTTCCAGCGCGAATTTGAGACCGACCCGCATAACCATCTGGTCATCAACAATAACAACGGGAATGTTCAGATCACTTTGCAATCGTCGGGCCTTTGGCTGATTTCGATGGAAACGGATTTTTTCGTGCGGGCAATTAACTATAATGACAGTTATATCTCGGTTCTTCATCCCTTACCAGAGGGAAATCAAGCGCCAGAGAGCCTTGTGATTGTTATATCTTCCTGCCATGCCTGCCATGCCGCACATTACTAATTCGCCCCATCTGCCATCAAACACACGCGCTTATGTCCGCGGCGCGCTTATTGGAGGGGGGCTGATTTTGACGATGCTGGTTGCATGCAGAGAAGCTCATTCGCAATCAGCACCGAGTGTGGATGCCGCCGGCGATGAGCGCGAGATCTTGAAGCAGAAGCGAGAAATCTTTGCAAAATGGGAGAAAACTGAAGAAGGTCGTGCGTATTCAGTTTCGACAAATAAAAAATCGGATACGGCTGGCAAAAAACAGTATATGGACAAGCTTAGCCAGGGTGGCAAGATCTATTTTCTAACTTGCAGACAGGACTACGGCGAAGCGCTGAAATTGCTTGATGCGTTTTCCAAGCGCGATACCGGCAGCGGATTGTATGTGAAAGCAAAGTGTCTTGATGGAATGCACAGACGCCTCGAGGCTATAACGTTCTATACGAAAGCACGTGCAAAGATCGGCAAAGACTTCAATCCGGGACCGCGATTTTATCTGCATTTTAGTGCTGCACAGGCGGCAGCAGGGCAGGATGTTGAAGCACTAAAGAATCTCAAGATTGCAATTCAAAAATCGCCCAGCGCCGAAGAATATTCTTCGACAAGATCCGCAGTGGTCACTTCGGCTTTGAAGCGACTGTATTATTTGGAGGAGAAAAAAGGGAAATTTCCACTCGCTTTCGAGCACTATTTGTCACTGGCAGGTACGGATAAATCGCAATACACACTCAACGAGCCTATCACCGCGGATGGTGCTACAAAGGCAAGAGCAGAGAAATGGTTGAAAGAACATTCCGTGCCACCAAAGGCCACTGACCCGCTTGCCAGGTGCAAATATTTTACGACTGCCGCCAAAGCATATCTTGCCTCAGGAAACATTGTAAAAGCTAAAGAGTGTCTGGCTTCCGCAATCGAACTGAGGGAACCTGCAGTCGGTAATTTTCCTGCCGAACTCACTGATGATCCGACCACCGGCTTTCGCCAGGCAAAAGAAACTGCCGCCAATCTTCTCATCACGCTCGATCTCAAAGACAAAGACTTGAAGTCCGCCTGCAAACATATTCGCGCAACATTTGTCACTGATCCTGCAAGAGAAGATCAAAAGATGCTTACATCCTTATCGATGAAAGATGTTTCCGAGATCGCAACCGCTCAAGATCGCGCGCTCCATTCCACAGTTGCCGAAGAGCGTTTGGATTTTGGATCGCCGGATTGGAAATAAGTTTCGAAAGAATTAAAAGGGCACATTTTTTGCATCGCGTCTTATCTGATACCAGCTTATAAAGACGGCGACTGCACAGACTGAAACACCAGCGAATCCTATGATTTCGTTGAAACCGACATTTCGGAAGTCTCCGAAAAACCACAAAATCGGCATGCCTAAATGTCCAAGACTCAAATCTCTTGCCCCCGACTATTAATGACACGGTGAGTTATAACCATTCTGCCTGCGTTAACCGGGTCGGTAAATGGGGGAAATACGCTTAATCTATTTCTCAATTAAACATTCGCTGTTCAAGCGGTTTTCAGGAACTGTTGCAGGGTGCTGGTGTCTTTAAAGCATCAGTAAGGAGGGAAGATAATGAAAGTAGCAACTGATACCAAGGCACCTTTAGGGATGACACTCTTGGGAGTAGCATTCGTACTCGTCATGGCTTTAGCTTTCATATGGCCGAAAGCTCCTGGAGATAAGACGGCCGGTTACGTAGAAGACGGGACGTCCGTACAAAGCGATACGATCAGTCCAAAAACTGCCGCCAAAGAAGACTCTACAGCCAGGTAAATGCGGGAATATCAAACAGAGCCCGCAGTCGAAGCCGTCTTTACCGCCAAATTACTTTGAATCACGCTTGATCAATTCAGTGTAAAGCGCTTCACACCCTTGATCGGTACACCGCGTTATCTGCATTTTGCCACCCACGATCGGAACACGAATCTTGTGTGTAGTCACAACTTTGCCACCAATTACGATGGCAACATTTTTCATGACATTTTCGCGAGTAAATCTCTCAAGTGGCGCAACTTGATCATCCGCTAATGAAATTGAGAGTTTCGGTTTTCCTTTCTCATCTGTTTCCTTGACAGGTCTTTCTTTAAGAATTATAGGAATGAACGATTCTTTGTTGACGACTACGTAAGTAATTTTCCCGCGTTCTGCCGGTGACAGGAATTCGTAGTCATTGATAAGAACGTGCTCGGCGTTTCGCAAAGGTTCAAGATCCTTTTGCGCATCAGCTTCTCTCTGTATCAGATAAAGTCCGTCAGTCAATGCCTTGGCTTCTGCCAACGAGCAGTTCGTCATAGTAAAAATAAAAACCATGCCAATCAAAAGTCTTTTCATTGATCACCCCGCGCAGTAAAGAGGAGACTTCCAGTTCTGCTCTCACATTACCGTCGGCGTATCGCCTCAGCCTCATTCTTTAGCTCAGCTTTCGAATTGGGAGCCGCCGGCATTTAATGTTCTTGCTGCGGCCCGCAAACCATCTGCAACACTTATATGGAACAATGTTTTTGACCAGCCATATGGAGCAAGTGCCATGACCAGGAGCGTAGCGCTGCAACGAATAATTATCGTGCTTATCGCGGTGGTAGGTACCTTTTACCAGTTACCAGCGCAAGGACAAGCGAGCCAAAACCTGAAGAACATGCGCGCGCGCGTGCCGAGCATGGGGGAGGGCCCCGGTGATTGGGTGCAGTTCCGAAACGGCTTAGGTGTGAAGACAGAGGCTGTTCCCTACGCACAGATGCGATCGGTCGCAACCGGCCGGATTGGAAACGTGCCGACTTCAGTAGCTCATGTGACCTGGAACACCGGCGGCTCAGGCAACTGGAGCGCTCTGCTCATGTTTGTGGAATCGAAGGGCAAACAGGTGCAGGTCGGGACATTCACGCATTACATCGGCAGCACCGATAAACTCGAGATCAAGAACAATCGCATTTTTGTCCACCTGGACAGCGAAGATGCAAACGCCTTTAAGGGCATGAGCGGCGTGAAGCTCGAAGGAAAAGGCTGGATCTCCATGGCTCCCAAGGAGTTTGAAAAATAAGAAGAGATAGCCAAGCCGCAACTGCCAGCCTACTCCAGGTTCTGGGGAGTGTTGAATTTTTGTTGCGGTTGTCAAGAGTTTGAATTTCCAGTTATAGAATCGATAAATCGTGAACCCGGTTCACACCCTTATAAAAGGAACGATTTGAAAAACATGGAAAGTCAGTCAAAAGCAAAACGCAGCAAAGCGGTTCAGCTCATTGCTCTGGGATCGCTGCTTTCATTGAGCACCTCTTTGACCGGTTGTTCTACGGCAACGCAAATAGCGAGCAAAGACAAAGAGAAAGACAAGGATAAAGAAGAAAACACTACATCGGGCGGCTCGCACTTTCACGGCGGTGGCTACAGGACCCGCAGGCCTGTGACCAGTGCCTCCACGACACCGGCATCGGGCTCAGTCTCGCGTGGATGGTTCGGCGGATTCAGATTCTGCCTCGGCTAGTTACTTCCGGAGTGTTTTGAAAATGAAATTTGAAAAGATGCAGGCACGCCGCAATTGGAAGCAGCGTGCCGACGAAGCAGGCTACCTTGCTGCTGTTTTAGACAATCCACCATACTGGGTGGAGGCTCTCGACGAGCCTTTCTGTTGCGTGCTTTCCCTGGAGGAAGTCGAAGAAGTGATCGAGGCGGCCACAAGCGAGCTGTACGACATGGCTTTGCAAACCGTCGACTTCGTAGTCAACGGTTCGAGTTCCGAGCGTTGCTTCGAAGCTCTAAAGATCGATCCTCAATATCGAAATGCGATCAGAAAATCGTGGCGGCGAAGCGATCAGTCGATCTATGGAAGATTTGATTTCGCATACAGTGGTGGCGAACTGAAACTGCTCGAGCTGAATTTCGACACGCCGACCTCATTGTACGAAGCATCAATTCTGCAGTGGTTCTGGCTGGAAGATTTGAAAGTACAAAAGACACTTCCGGAATCATCGGATCAATTCAACAGTATGCACGAGCGATTGATTGAATGCTTCCAAAAAGCGAGAAAGGACAGCCGGACGATTCACCTTGCCAGTGTCGAAGATTCGGCAGAAGATGAAGACACTGTTCGATATCTTCAATCATGCGCACTGCAAGCGGGAATGGACGCTCGCTTCATCTACATGAAGGATCTCGGCTTCGACAGCCTCGGGCAATTAATTGATTTGGACGGCAACGTTATCAATCAGTTGTTCAAACTTTATCCATGGGAGCAGTTGATGTACGAAGACGCCGAAGTGAAAAGGAACTTTGGCCGCCGCATTTTCAGCCCGCTTTCGGAGTCAAGCTTCACCAAATTTATCGAGCCTAGTTGGAAAATGATCCTGTCGAATAAGGCAATTCTGCCGATATTGTGGCAGCTATTTCCTGCGCACAGATATTTGCTTGAAACAACATTCGATGATGATTCAGTCGAGGCAAATTTCCTGAGACAATCTCCGCACGTGAGAAAGCCGATTTTTGGTCGTGAAGGTGGAAGCGTATCGATTGTAGATCCGGCACATCCTGAAAATTCAATCGAAAAAGAAGGTGTGTATGGAAGCGAAGGATTTATTTTGCAAGCTCATCATGAGTTGCCGAAACACGGAGACTATCATCTCGTCATGGGCAGTTGGATTATCGACGGTGAGCCAGCCGGCATCGGACTGAGAGCTGATAACCATCCGATCACAGGAAACACGGCAATCTTCGTGCCTCACTATATAAGAAACTAGCAAAAGTGGTGGCATTTGTGCAGGAAATCATCTTGACAGTTTTTCGATGATTGGTAGAATGAAAATGTAGCAACTCATAAGGTTCCTCCACCAACAGCGAGGTATCGATCATGCATCTCCCGAACTCTGAAAATTAGCAGGAAGCGATTGTGGCTGTTTATCTCAGCCTCTGCCAGCGCAAGGGATCATGATCTGACGGGAACCAAGAGTTCTTGAATGTTCTTCCTAATGCAATAGCCAATCGGTATCCTGCTGAAAGGAGCACGGATAAAGAATCTGGCGTAATGTCTTGATGTGCGTAAGCACATCGAGAAGCATACGCTTCGATTTTCGACGTGCTCCTGGGAAACCCTGTAGCTAGAAGTGTCGGAAACTTTTGCATCAATAGTGCAAGAGCAACTCTTGGCGCGCAAAATAGGAGAACTTTTCACGCATATGAACCCGAATTTGAAAGAACAATTTCGAAAAATCGGTGCTCGGGTGAAATTTGTTTTTGTTGATGCCGAAGAGAGAATTGGTTTCACAAGAGTAAAGCAACCACCCGCAAGCCTCGATGTCATTGAGGATAAAGAAGGAGAGATTTTTCAGATCAACATCCGAAGAGATGTTTCAAACAAACTTGATCTGTCCGTTCTCGAAGTCCTGCCAAAAGACAAACACCTTGTCCTACTGGCGCGACAACTGGACGATGACGGAAAGACGATCTCAAAAGATCATTTCCTTTGTGGTCACGATGAGAGACATCTGTTTGTTGCCGGCGTGGATAAAGTGTCCACAGTGGCTGCAGCTAAAGCCTCTCTCAAGCCCGCGGAAATATTTTCCCAAGAAATTGGTGTCACCAACGAAAAACGCAATCGCCGAAAGACTAAAGTCTTTAAGCGTCAAGGAGAGTGGTTTTTCACTCCCGCGAATATCGAACCAAAGCCGACACTAATCCTCAAAGACGAACCACTGCGTCGGAACAACAGGAGCAAAGCACATATTGCAGAATTCGCCTACAGATCAGGCGGCGAAGAAGTAAGAGTGTGCAGCCAATTTCCCAATGGTCTAACGCAGGAAGAGTACAAGACCTTGATCGCGGACAACCCTAAAGCCAAATATTTCAATTGGAGAAATATGAAGCGCAATGCTGCTGTCTACGCCAAGGGAAAGATCAGGCATGCCGATCACGCTACCGTACATCTCGACACCTGGCATCGTGTTCTCATGAATACAGAACGCTTTCCAGAAAATATTACCGTCGTTTTTCTCGACTAGCGATTCGACATCACCTGGAATAAGAGGACTCTGCGCGTACATTTACTTGTCCCACCCAACCGGTACGCGCAGACCAACCTCGGTTTTTCTGCACACTTAAACAATCCGCAGTGCTTTGCGCTGGAAAGAAACAAATATGAGTATCAGCATAATTTCCTCAAACAAAAACTGGATTGAAGGTCGCGCTGTCGATCAGTTGCAGAAGTGCTTGGAACTGCCGGGCATGAAAGCGGCAATTGGCATGCCCGATTTGCATCCTGGCAATGGAGCGCCGATTGGTGCCGTCTTCGCTGCGGAAAGATTTCTCTATCCTCATCTAGTCGGCAGCGATATCGGCTGCGGCATGGCACTATTCAGCACCAACATGAAGAAGGGACGAATCAAAATCGAAAAGTGCATCGAGAGACTTGGTGCATTAGACCTTCCCTGGAATGGAAACATCGATCTTCTGCTTCAAGAAGTGGGACTGAAGAACTCTCAGTTCGATAATTCCCTTGGCACTATCGGCGGTGGTAATCACTTCGCCGAATTGCAGTATGTCAATGAAGTTTTCGACGAAGAAAAATTCACTCAACTGAACTTAGATGCGTCCGAATTACCATTACTGATTCACAGCGGTTCACGCGGACTTGGCGAATCGATCCTTCGCTGGCATGCGGCACGATTCGGCGCTCGGGGCCTTTACGAGGAATCGAATGAGGCAGAAGATTTTGTGTGGGCGCATAATCATGCTCTGGCATGGGCGAAACTGAATCGCAAACTAATCGCGCTTCGTTTTCTGGATGCGCTCGGCGCTGAAGGTCTGCCGGTCCTGGATGTCTGCCACAATCACCTGGAAAAGATCGCAATCGGAAACAGCAATTTTTGGTTGCACAGAAAAGGAGCGGCCGATTCGAATAAAGGGCCGCTTGTAATACCGGGATCGAGAGGCACTCTTAGCTATCTTGTGGTACCGACCGAAGACCAGAGCAAAAATTTATTCACAGTCGCTCACGGAGCTGGAAGAAAGTGGAACCGATCCGACTGCAAACACAGGTTGCGCAGACGCTATTCGGAAACCAGCCTCAGACGCAACAAATTTGGTGGTCGCATCATTTGCGCCGATAAAGAATTGTTATATGAGGAAGCACCGCAAGCCTACAAAGACATCGACATAGTGGTCGGCGATCTGATTGATGCCGGTCTTGTCTATCCTGTAGCGTCTCTGGCACCGTTAATAACCTTCAAGACCAACTCCGGCTAATTCCGCTGAAGAATCAATGAGGCTGCTTAACGTTGATTTGCAAAGCGCGCAAAAGTGTGACGTTCTTACGTGGCGCGTCACGCGGTAGAAGCGCAATTTGTCGACAATCAGTCACATTTACTACCGGTTGCTAAATCCGCAAACGCTTGCATTTATTGAGTTACAGCTACAGCCCCCTTAGACAAGCAGCGTTAATTCTTCAAAAATTGACCGTCTATCGGGGTTTTCCACAGAAAGTTAGGCAATTGCCTGGACAGACCAAACACATAATCAGTAATACACTATATGCCAAGTGAATATCGACGTTAGCGAGTGCCGGCAACGTCTTCCAAGGAGCATTGTCCATGTTTACAGATAAAGTCTTAAAATGTTGCGATTGCACCAACGATTTCGTCTTCACCGTCGGCGAGCAAGAATTTTTTAGTGCCAAAGGACTGAGCAACCTGCCCAAGCGCTGCTCCGATTGCCGGGTTATCACAAGGCTTCGGCGAGCCGGACGAGCAGTCGATAATGTGTCACAAGCAGTCTGTGCAAAGTGCAGTTCGTCCTTTACCCTGCCGTTCAAGCCGCTTGGCTATAAACCAACCTTCTGCAACACATGCTTCCGATTGCATCGAGCCGAGACGGAAGCAAACCGCAGCCAGCAAGAACAATCGGTCCTTCCGACTGCAGAACAAGCAGTATTGACTGTCTAGTCAGTTAGCCCTGGAGACTGCCTGGTCGGTTAGATCAGGCGACCATAATTGTCGCGCACTGCCGCGTAGCACTCGCAGCTAATTCCTTCGAGACCATGGCGGTTGGTGATCGTCATTCGTCCGTGCTTGTAGCTGACCAGCCCGTTATCTTGAAGTGCCTTTGCCACAAGGCTTACGCCTGGTCTTCTCACACCCAGCATAGTCGCCAAGAATTCATGAGTGAGCGAGAAAGTATCACCTTCTACACGATCATGTGTTGAAAGAAGCCATCTGGCGCAGCGCTGCTCGATTGTGTGCAAGCGATTGCAGGCAGTACCTTGGGCAAGTAATTCAAACAAAGCCTGCGCATATTTTCTGAGCACTAAACTGAAATCGGAATTTGACTCCATAGCTTGAGTCAACTCTTCAGCAGGCACTTTCCAAGCCGTGCCACCAATCTGGCAAACGATTTTGGACGGCATATCAATAGCGGCAAGGATAATCGGAACTCCGACCATTCCTTCGTTACCGATAGTGGCGGCTTCAATTTCAGTGCCATCCTCCAGCACGGTAATTTTCGACATTATGCATGTTTCGGGGAAGTATGCGTGCTTCAGTGGTTGCCTTGGAGCATAAACCACTTCTTTGGGTGAAATATCCACCAGCTCCTTACTTGGAAACAGCGCTTTTCTTTCCGACTCGGAAAGGCGTTCAAGCAGGGTGTTACGGGTTTGTGTGTGAGTATCCATTTGAGTTTCAATCATAAAAAAACAAGCCTAATAACTTTCCACCGCACGCGAAACGCGTGACCCCCTCGATGGATTTGAGAATAATATCGACACCTAAAGTGTAACCTGTTTTTTTTAAACACTACCAGCCAGCATAAGAGTGATTTTTCTTACTTGTTCTGTACGCTACCAGACAGACCAAGAACACTCAGTGGACAATGCTTTTCAGCCCCTCGCCATTTGGAACATTGTGCCGATTATTTGGTCGTCACAATAAATTGCGGAGGAAAAAATGATGAAAGAAGAAAATGATAACGAAGGAGCAAAGAACGCAAAACGCGCTCAGGAAAAGGCAGACAGCCTTCCCACTCGAACCGATAAGAAGGCGGATCCGGAGGATCGTTCCGTTGATCGTTCGAGAGAATCTAAAGAAGCTGCAGAAGCGAAAGTTGAACAGCAGCGCCCGGGAGCCGGACCATAAGCCGCGCCCTGAGCCGCGCTCTATGTAGGTACGGCACCTCACGCGGGAGCGTTCAATTATCGAGGAAAACCAATTTTCTCCTTCAAATTACTTGATGTCTGGCTGCTATTTGCCGGGCATCTTTTTTTGCATTTAGGTAAAACCTGCTCACAGACCCGAGAAAATATGGTCGGGCTTAATTTAATTCGGAACTCTCAGCCTTCTTGGTTGTCCTTTAAGCGGAAAATGACTGAGGAAGCCCCAAATGAAAAACAACGAATTACATATTGTCCCTACAACCGAGGGCTGGCAAATTACCCCAGCGGCGGAAGGCGATGAAACGTTTGACACTAGAACTGAAGCTGTAGTGGCAGCTTTACAGGTCGCCGAAATTGAGAATCTCGAAGTGATCGTGCATTCCGATGATGGAGAAATCGAAGAGAAGCTGACTGACTATCCAGGTATGCTGGCTGCTTGACACATAGTTCTTCGGCACGACCGGCTCGAAATGGCAGTTTCTTAAATATTCTGTTTGCTCACTCTTTTTGAGCTTTCCATTGGAACCATCTGAATTCAAGCCTGGTCTAAACACTGTCAGCCAGAGGTAGGAACATGGACGAACGCGAAGGTCTCTGCGAAAGAGAAAATCAATCGACGCAAGACGCAGTTGAGTCGACAACCCGTGATGACAAAGTTGTGGAAGAATCCAAAGACTTCGAATCGATGATTCCTGCGTGATAAACATGAGACTAGAAAGATGAACAGCAATAAAAAAGAAACGTGCAATTTGGCAAGAAAAACTTGGACCGTAAAGCACAACGAAGACGAGTTCAATTTCGAAACGCTTGATGCCGCCGTTTGGTACGCCACCGGTGCAGAGTCCGTATCAAATTCCGTGACTCACATCAATGCGCGGCTCCGGGTTATAACCTTACTTCCTGCGATCAACCGCGCCGCATCCAACATAGAAAAGATGGCTGCATAGGGTATTAGTATCAAACCATATTGCCGACTATGCACTCTTCTGCAAATTCAGTGCTCTGCTGATCTAGATCCGGCTTCGACGCCATCCATGAACGAATAACGGCTTCAGTACCGGGATGGCGCAAATGACCAAGTCCGTGCAGGGCACCATGCTGGCAAATCTCTGAATCCAATTTCAGAGTCTGGCACAGAATTTCAAACATCACATTTTGTATGCTCGGGCCCTCTGCTGTATCGGAATGAACCTGAGTAATCGAATATTCATCAGTAAAAGAATCCCACCACATGTAGCAAGCCGTGTGCAGTGGTTTCACAGCGAAGAGATCTTTGTATAGATGATACATCGACCGCACACACTCCTCGCGCAAAGCGGGCGGAACTTCCTCTTCCCACAGAACTTCGGAAACTGCGCCCGGCATCAAGCATGACCGCATGGCCGCCAGACCATGCTCCAATTCTTCATCAGAAAACTTTTCTGAAAGTATCTGCGGATTGTTGAAAAGCCTGGTGTAATACTCGACCAGCTTGACCGGCTCATATTTCACTTCGAGATCATCGGCCCAATACCAGAACTCCTCTTCTTCGGTAGCTGGAATCGGATGATTGAAAACATAATCGACGAATTCATCAAATGAAGCATTACAGAGATCGTAGCTTGGCATTTTGCACTCTCACCAAATATGCCGGAATCGACAGCTCAAAATTTCGCTGCGTTTATATACCAGGTTTCCCAGATGCAGGCACACCTTAAATACTTATACCCGCCGGGCACGGCAAGCAATGCATACCCACAAACGCCCACCAGTTAAGACTTTCAGGATTTAATCTTCTCTCCGCGCCTCAGCAAACCACAGCGCCTGCAGTTCCACCAAGAACAAGACTGGCGGCTCCTACGATCGCTGCGTCTAGCCCTAACTGCGCATTTACTATCTTGCAAGTAGATGGTCCCGGCAAGGCTCTTTCACGCAGCACACGACGGGCCGGGTCCAGCAGCAAATCTCCCAGTTCAGAGAGTCCGCCGCCAATAATAATCAGATCAGGATCGAGCGCGTTGGCAAGGCTTACCAAGCCGAATCCAAGATATTCCCCTGTTTTCTCAATCGCCTTACTACCCGCTCCATACGGGCTCTGACGAGCGTCATTGACTACGTCGTGCCCGGTCATACCGGCTTGTTTTCTGCCGGTAATTTCGCACCATGTCGCAACCAGGCCCGGTCCGCTGCAATACGCTTCCAATGTGCCTCTTGCCCCGCCGGTATCGCATCTGGCATTAGCGTCCATAGTCAAAAGTATGTGTCCGAACTCACCGCCGCTCCAGTGCGCCCCGTGATGAACAGCGCCTCTGGACAATAAGGCACCACCTACGCCTGTTCCTAATGCGAGGAACACAACCGTGCCGTTAGCGCATTCGCGCGCTGCGCCAAATCGAGTTTCTCCCAGCGCCAGAACATTCACATCATTGTCGACGGCGGCGTGTATTCCTAATGCATCTCGAAATCCATCGGCTATCTCAATGCCTTTCCAACCAGGGATTACATCGGTGGCAGAAAATACGATTCCGTTCACCGCATCGATCTGTCCTCCCGCACCTATGCCTATGGCTTCGACGCGTTCAGTTGTTTTTGATTTGAGAGAAGCCGCCACAGCAATTGCTTCGGCAAGAATCTTTTTGCCACCATCGCGAACAGGGGTGGGACGCTCTTCTCGAAGAATTACTTTGCCTGTCTCAGTGACAATGCCACCCGCGATTTTCGTTCCACCAATGTCAATTCCGATGCACTGCATATAGCTAGATTCCATCTCCTTCGGCTTGCTTTTTGCCGTATTGAGAGGAAAACCAAAACAAAGCCGAGCGGCGCTGCGCATCGTTTGTCTGAGGACTATTGATCATGAGGAAAAAGAGGCGGCTGCAAAGTTCGGGCGGAAAACTTTTTAGGGTTTCGAATGATTCCCGCATTTCAATTTCCTGCGACTCTTTAGTTTCACTCGCTTCAAAAAGGTCCGCTGCTTTATCTAACAGTTCCGCACATTTTTGAACGGAGAAAGAAACAAACATTGCTGCAAAACTCAGCAACAAATGAAACTGCGCAGTTCCAGTAAAGCCTTCCTGAACCATCTTCATCGTGCTTTCATACTCTGCCGAGGAATCGAGACCAATTTTCTCTTTCGTCGACACAACGAGCATTCTTGATTCGGCGCGCAGTTGTTCGGACGAACATTCCTGCGCTCTATCTTCAGCAACAGCCAGCAATTCCTTGGCACGTCTAGGAAACTGCTCATTCAATTCGGCAGCAAAAGTGCACAGCAAAGTTACTTCTCTTTCCGGCAAAGCTGATGCTCTGCAAATACTCAAGATCGAGGTAAATCGAGCTTCGGCGACAGCGGGATTAACCTTGACGAAGGGAATTACGGGACTGCGATTGCCGGTTTCAAAACGCTGATTCAAAAAATAAGAGTCTCTGGAAGTGACCTCATCCATGTTCTTTTTGAATTCGAACCAGAGTTCCTCGGCAAATTTTTCATTCTTCGCATGGTCCAGCAGTGCTGCCTTCTCTGCTATATGTGACAAGTGCAAAATCCTGTCAAAACCTTCTTTGTCAAATTCTCTGCTCAGCTCGGACACGTGCTTCAAAAGGTCCAAAGCAGCATCTTGATCGTATAAAGCAACATAGCGAGCCAACAAAATTTGAGACAGAATAGCCCGCCGTGGACCGGCAAAGCCCCAGTATCCGGGATCTTGCGTCTCCATATCCATTGCATTAGCGACCGCTCTTTCAGTGAATTCCTGCAACTTCTCGGTGGAGATTTTCTGCGCTAAATTTAAAATACAACAGTAAGTCTGATCCTTCGCATCGGGCTGAGAAATCTCACGCGCGAAAGCTTCAGCCTCGATCAGCATCTCTCGGGCAAATTCAGGAAACAAATCTGCCACATCATTGGCGAGGTCACACAAGTGTGTGGTTTTTGAAAATGGCTGTTCCTCGCGATCAAGAATGAATGTGCGCGCATCCTGCACCAATTGCATTGCCAATTCTCGATCGGTGCCGGCAAGCTTCTGAGCAATCTTTGACAGAACCCCGTGAATCAAACTGTAGCCATTATTTTGAAGAGCCCTGGCAATTTGAAGAGCCTTCAAAGGTGCGGCGGCTGCAAGATTTTCCGCGACAATACTGAGCGCTGTTTGATTTTCATCAGTGACGGGATATCCGTCATGCCAAAATTCTTGAAAAGCCCTGACAGCCGATTCGCTGTCGACCTTCGGCAGACGACTGGCGAGCTCAATAAAACCGCCATCCGACATTTTGGCGAGCGCGAAAAGATAATCGATGCAAAATTGCTTCAGCTCAGCAGACTGGGGCGGTATGTCGGAAAAATGCCCAGCCAGATGATAGAGACGAATTGATGAATTGTGAATGGTTTCGCAGGTGTGCCATATTTTGCGCAAAATCTTGTCATTTTCATGCTCCTCAGCCGATGGCTCAGGCATTGGCACCGCTATTGGTGACGAGACGAGTATGGAACTTTCCGCCCACTTGGAATATTCTTTCCATCCCTCATCTTTCCTGATTTGGACGACAGGACTTAACTCCGAAGCATCTTCCAAAATGTGCCCGAGTGCTTCTCTGGCATCTTCTTCGCTTTTGGCATAGTAGAGCAACACCCGCTCTCCGCGCGCTTGCAGCTCGCCAAAATAGGCACCGGCGCCGGCGCGATGCAATCGAGCCGCAACTGCAAGACGCAAACTCCAGATTTTCCACCGCACCGCCTTTGATGGCACATCGGCGTTTTTGTCCGTCGGTATATGAATTGATACGAGCCAATTCATCTCGTGCGGCGAAACGCGATCGGGAAGCGATCTGTAAATATTCGCAAGCCACTGGCGCCCGTCCGACTCGCGTTTTTCGATGCGCCAATCGGAAAATTCGTAAATTGTGATACCGACCGACATAGCAGCGTCATCTTCGGAAATCCACCTTCCCCACACTTCCTCCGGCTGCTGAATATCGGAGACGGCAGTCTTGCGCACATTAGCCCAGCGCTTGCTCATTTCTTGATCATCAAGTTGGTCGTAAATATCCGTCAGGCAGGAAGCAATCTGGAAATATCTGCTCATCAACTCCGGATTTATCGGAATTCTTGCTTCCGGAGCCGCCCAAGAAGGCGTGTCAAAGCCGTAATACTGGTCGATCAGCTCGATCATTCGATGACAATCGGAAAGTGCGCCTTCCAGGTCGCCGCGGCTCAGCTTGACCGTCGCCAAAACTCCCCAGGCGTCAATCTCTTCTTTCGTCAAAATGCTCAAGAAGTCAGCTTCAAAAACTTGCCGGTCGAAATGTTGGCGGCGGCAATCCAAGGCAATCGGGTCATTTTCCAGCGCGTCAAAAAACTGGGCGACCGAAGATTCAGCCGATTCGAAATCTCGGCTGTCGATCGCGTCTAAAGCTCGGTAAAGGGGCACCTGGTGGGGAAGAGCCATAGAATCAGGACCGCGAATTTGATGCCAATCGGCGCTGGGCCGCGCTTTGGAGACTAACAATGCTAGCAGAGCCGGGAGTTTCGTGCGTTAGAAACCATCCAGCCTCTTGGCATGGCAATCAATATTAATGCGACCCAGCGTATAATTCGTCCTCAATCAGTTTTCGTCGGGGGAGTCGGTATGAGAAAGTCAGAGTTTGCAGTCTTTTTTGCGGTTTCGCTGGTGCTTTGCAGTCTGCCGGCAAGCGCCGACAATGCGGCAAAAATTGCTGGCAAGCAAGAAATCGCACAAGCACAAACGGTTGACAGTTCCGGCACCGGCGGTGGATTGATCGTTACCACGACCAATTCGGTAGACGGATATCGCATCAGAGAGTATCGCGGTATCGTCCGTGGTGTCATGGTCCGTGAGCCCAACACGATCCAACAATTTAAGGCAGGGTTTCAGGGAATGTTCGGCGGCAAAGTGAACGCTTACATCAAGAACTGCGAAATGGGCAGACAGGGAGCCTACGACGCTATGGTTCAGCAAGCTCTTTCACGAGGCGCCAACGCGATCGTCGGAGTCAAGTATGATTCGGATGCCTTTCAAGGCGGCACAAACGATTTCGGCACGGAGATTGTCTGCTACGGCACAGCCGTCATGCTGGAACCGGTGAAAGCTCCTCAGCAATAGACTAAGGCAGCACTTTCACCAGACAGAATAGAAGCGCAGGAATAGCGCTGAGAACCAAGAGCAACACAGAGACCGCGCGCCCCAAACCGCGTGGTACCACGAATGACAAAATCAGAAAAACAAAAGTCATTATCGTGAAAATTATTACCGGCGCAGAAGACAGAATCAGAACAAAAGTCTCATCGAGTTTGTCCATCAAAAGCCACACAACAGCCGGACGCAAACCTGGCTCCCCATTGAACGGCAGCACGCCGGCCTCAGTCGGCTTGTATTCTTTGCCGTCCTCGAGCGCAAACAGATAGCTCGAATGCGGACGAACACCACTCAGCGGTTTGCCATCTTTGCCGATTAACTGAACTACAAAACCTTCGATTGTCCCGCGAGGACTCAAAAAATCGACGGCATAGCAGCGAATCTCACCAGGATTCGCTTTCGGTGTTTCCGGAGCGACCTGACCCGAAAGCAAAGCATCATAGAATTTAGTACGGGCCTGATCAGCTTCATGAGAAGCCAAACCTTTGCCAATCACTACCTTAAAGAAGAGAGGCATTTCTCTTTTCTTGGTATACGGATTTAGATAGCGCAGATCAATTGCAGGATTTAAATTGCCGCGGCCAGGATAACTCTTCACCTTTTGAAACTGCATGGTGGCATACTGATTGAGAAAATCGATTCTGCTGGCGAGTTGGAGTTCGGCACCACCATTCACATAAAGCTTTATCTGATCTTCATCGACTATCCCGTCACCAGTTCTAACCAGCCAAATTTGCTTTTCGCCGACGCGACCAAGCGACATATCGACTGCATCGCGCCAATCATCGAGATAAAAGCGCAATTTCGCAGGCATCTTTTTTTCACCGACCGCAAACTCGCAAGATGTGGGGTCGGTCAAAACTAAAGACTTGGTTGAATCAGTGGAAACATACTTATGCTGAATTGCTCTGTATGCATCTGCGGGGCTGAGTTTGCGCGGCATATGATAAGCCACATAAGCCAAACCGACAACAATGCTAACCATCACCACCATTGCGGCTGCGGCTTTGGCGGAGGTGGTGCTTGGATCAACCAATTCTTGCACCGGTTGATCGGGATCTCTTTTTCCGACGAAAAATTGAGCGATCATTCCAATCAGTCCGCCCATATCGGGAGCGCCTGCCATGGGAGGCGCAGCCATGTTTCTCGACGACATCGACCGCATGCTGCGCACACTCGAGGCAGACTGTGCAGGCGCTGACTGAGATGGTAATGACTGGGAGGAAAGTGTTTGCGAAACGACACTTTGCAGATCACTTGCACTGAAAGATTGCTCTTCAACCTCAGGAGGTTGCTCTTCAAGTATGGAAGATTCCCCAATCTGTCGAGGCGATTCAACTGTGTCCGGAGTAGAAGGCGTTTCTTGCGGCGCCGGTGTTTGCGCCGACTGAAGCTTTAGCGCAGCCGCGGTCTGGCTTATGGTCGCAGGATGCTGCCATTGCCGCGCCGGAGGTTGTACCGGCAGTTCCGGAGCGCCCCAGGTATCCGCAGGCGAAACTTCAGACGGCTCGGCCGGTCCCCACTCATCATGGACTTCCGCACTTTCACTCGAAGGCGCGCCCCAGATATCGGCACCGTCGGCAGGTGTTGATGCCTCTTGCTGCGCTGTTGCGGAATCTTCGGGTGTGCTCTCAGGCGGTCCCCACAACTCAGGGGGTGGTTCAAACGTTTCAGCTATTGATTGGGGCGTTTCTGACTGTGGAGTCACAACCGGTGCGTCTGCATGTGGTGTCGCAGGTGGTGCGGAAATTGCGATTTCCTCGTCAAAATCAGCCAGTTGGTAATCAGGTATTTCTCCCTGGCTTGCTGGTACATGAGGTGCTGGAAATGGTGGCACAGAGGCCGGCGCCGGCGGCACAGATGCAGATGGCGGCTGAGCCTGGGTCACGTCTGCATCTAAAGATTTCGGCATGCTCGGTCTGGAGAACATTGCCGTTTCCTTTGTGGGTCTTGCAAGCACATCAGGAGATTGTTGATTTGCAGGTGGAACAACCGGCGCTGTTGGAACAGCATAATTCGACGGTATGGAGAAATTCGCTGAAGGGGTTGATGCCGGTGGAACATCTGGTGATGATTGAACGGCTGGTGATGATTGAACCGCTGGTGCCGCCGGAGCAGCCGGCGCCGAACTCTGGTCAGGTGATGACGGCTCGGGTGGCGGGGAATCTGGACCAAGAGCTTTGAAAGTATATGTATGTTCCGTAGTGGGCGGAGCCATCGGAACTTTGGCTTTTTCGGTGACCAGTGTCTTGACGTCGATCTTGCCCGCCTTAACGGCGGCGGCTAATCGATTTAGTTTATCCGACTGTTCTTTTTTGCCGACTTTAAGGCTGACCGCAGCAATGCGCTCGAGGGCACCACTCAAAGCAGCGAGACTTTGAGCGGGATTTGCCGCAGTCAAATTGATCAAACGCTGATTGAGTCTGATTGCCTCTGAAAACTTTCCCCAGGCAGTATAGATTTCGGATAGGCACTCGGAAACGTAAGCCCTCTCAAGCGGATGTGAATCCAATTTTTCGAAGACGTCTCGCAGCAGCGGTTCGGCAACGGCATAATTTCCGCTGCTGAACGATTGTTTTGCCTTCTCCAAGTCCTGGAGAACCATGTTGGGATCGTTGTCAGACATCTGGCACACGGCTCAAACTTTGGCAGGCATAGCCTACCTCACAAGCTTAGCAGCCCTGGGCGTTCTGTTAAATGCCGACCGGCGATTTCAGGATGTTTATGCAGCTCTTCGAACAGGAAGACGCTTGTCTGGGACAGCACTTCTTTGAGTCGTTCGGGGTGTCACCAAACTCTGTGGGTTTTTCAGCGGGTCAAAACCCTTTGAGGATTGAAAGAGGTCGAGAGCGATATCCTGCGACGAATGCTCCGTGGCAAAGAGTTCGGCAAACAGCCTTTTTAAATTGTCCAACAAATGAGAGGACTCGCTTTCGATGCCCGCCTTGTAAATTGCTGGATTGTTCGATTGCATTCTCATTTGGACCTCCTCTTGCTTCGTCTCAAGATGCAACATCTTCATCAACTCTGCACTATGAGTTTTTAGACACGAGTGGCTAAATAAAGTTCCACCGCTTTTCTGCTTGACATCACGGTTTTATGTTTCTCTTTTCTCCTATCGATTTATGCAAGAAAAGCGCAAACACTGAGGCATCGCTGGTTTCTATCAACTACGGATGCGTTTGTATATGTATTCAATATGCAACAGCAGAAATGCAAGTAAAGAATGCAAGCAAAATCGCAAGCACAAACTTATGCAAAATCTGCACGCCAGTCGGCGAAATTACCAGAGATAGCAGCGTTTATCTTTCGGCAACATCATGGTGTCTTCACCTTTAATGTCGAATGCTTTTTCGAAAGCATCCATATTGGCAAGCGTTCCATTGACCCGGTATTTGGGAATCGGATGAGGGTCCGTTGCTGCCATCATGTGCTCTTTTTCCGGGCGAATATTAGTTGCCCAGGCTTGCGCAAATGAAAGGAAAAATCTTTGCTCCGGGGTAAAACCTTCGGCATCAGGAGTGCGTGGTTTGTCCTTCAGTATTTTTTGCAGCGCTTTGTAGGCGATAGTCAAACCGCCAAGATCTGCCGCCGCTTCACCGGCCACCAGTTTTCCTTTTAAATGCGTATCACCACCTACGGTGTATCCGTCATACTGGTTCTCAATCAGCGAGATACGCTGCTTAAAACGCTTTTCGTCACCGGCGGACCACCAGTTCTTCATATTGCCCTGCGCGTCGAATTTGCTTCCCTGATCGTCGAAGCCATGCGTCATTTCATGACCGATTACCATGCCCATGGCACCGAGATTGGTTGCATCGTCAGCTTTAGGGTCAAATATTGTCGGCTGCAAAATGCCGGCTGGAAAAACAATTTCATTCATCTCGCTCCAGTAATATGCATTCACTGTCTGCGGAGTCATGAGCCATTCCGTGCGATCGACGGGTTTTCCGATTTTGGCGAGATTGCGCTTGAATTCGAATTGTTCGGCGCGTATCACATTCCATAAATATGAATCTCGATCGATTTTCAATGCGCTGTAGTCACGCCACTTGTCCGGATATCCAATTTTGGCGACGAACGCTTCCAGCTTTGCAATAGCGTTCTTGCGAGTGGTGTCATCCATCCAGTCGAGAACACCCAGATCTTCGCGCAAGACTTCTCTCAGTTTGTTGACCAATTCCAGAGCCTTGGCCTTTGCTTCCGGGGTGAATGCGGTCTTTACATACTGCTGTCCCACGGCTTCACCAATGGCGTGGTTGGTGGCATTCACGACACGCTTCCAGCGCGGAAGGTTCTCTTTCTTTCCAGTCAAAACTTTGCCGTGGAAATGAAAATCCTGATCGACAAATCTCGAGGAGAGATATGGTGCCGCCGCATCAATCAAGTGCCAGCGCAAATAGTCTTTCCACTGGTCGAGCGGAACATCCGCCATCAAATGATCCACTTTCTTGAAGAAGTCCGGCTGCCCGACGTTCACTTCATTGATGCCGGGAAAACCAATCTCAGAGAAATAGAGAGACCATGAAAATCTCGGAGTCATCTCCGTCATCTCTTTTAGATTCATCTTGTGATAGATTTTTTCGGGATCGCGCAAATCGATATTGTTCATGGATGCATCAGCAAGACGCGTTTCGATCTCCATGATCTTTTGCGCTTTGGACTTAGCATCAGCTTCTGCAACGCCTGTAAGCGCCAACATCTTCGCTACGTGCTCGACATATTCTGTGCGTATTTTTTTGAAGCGATCGGCTTGATTGAAGTAATAGTCTTTTTCCGGCAAGCCTAATCCTGCCTGATTGGCCTGTCCGATCACTTTGGTGGCATCTTTAAAATCTTGCCCGGAGCTGAAGCCAAAGAGTGCGCCCACACCAAATCCATGCAAACGCGCAATTTCCGCGCGCAAGTCATCCAGCGTCTTCATCTTGTCGATACGCTTGAGTTCGTCGGCAAGCGGCTTCAAGTCGTCGGCTTCCAACTTTTTCGTGTCCATACCGACTCTGTAGAAGTCGCCGATTTTCTGAACCACTGTGCCGTTCTTGGCTGTTTTCTTGGCGGATTCTTCCAACAAACCGCGAACCTGCGCCAAATTCCTGTCGTTAATGATATTGAGAACGCCCCATTTGTCATACTCAGGAGGGATCGGAGTGTTTTTCAGCCAGGTGCCGTTGGCATACTGATAAAAGTCTTTTGCCGGCAAAACGTTCTTATCTATGGAAGCACTGAAGCTTCTTGGCGCCGATTGGGCTCCGCCCTTGGGCTCGGCGTTGACTTCCGCCTTCTTTGGCTCGGCTGTGCGTTCGATTTCACCCTTGGTCGCAGCCTGCAAAGAGCTCGCAACTCCTGTCATCACCATGATTGCCAGGCTGGCAGCAACTGCTCCGTAATAACGTTTCTTTCTAGACATCATTTCCACCCTATGCCGAACAAGGCAAAGTCTAACAGTTTGCTCACAAACCCGCTCGCGGGCTCAGGCACTAGCGCAATGGATTTGTAATCACACCTTGCATGCTGGAAACCGTCGAATCTGAAAACGAATTTTAACCGAGAAAGGTTTGTCGCTTGGCCACCCGGAAAGCCCAGCCAGCTAAGGGGTTGACCTCAATCATTCAGTGCCGTGTTAACAAATAGACGCAAGCACATACAGAAACGCTGTTTAAAAAGGTTGGAGAGGGTCGTACGCGTGCGATAATGACGCGCAGTGTTACATTTTTTCCGGTATTTCGCATGAACAATAAACTTTTCGTAGGTAACCTCTCTTTCAAACTTTCCGAAGCAGAACTCGAGTCACTGTTCGGTGAATTCGGCACAGTCGTGTCCTGCTCGATACCGACAGACCGCGAAACCGGTAGAAAACGGGGATTCGCATTCGTTGAGATGGGCAGCCAGGCAGAAGCCGAAGCAGCCATCAAAGGTCTCAACGGCAGAGATTGCGAAGGTCGTCAGATTGCAGTAAGCATCGCGCAACCCAAGCCGAAAGGCGGCGGTGGCGGCGGACGCAAATACTAAGTCCGGACCAAGCTTTGATAAAAGGGCAAGTCAAGAGACTTGCCCTTTTTGCATGTTGATTCAAAAGAGTTTGCTGCCGGCAAGTTGTTGTTGACATTTTAGCCGGCTCAATGAGGTGGCATCGGAATCCACACCGGCGGCTTTTCCGGAAATTTCATTTTGCTGAGAATCGCTTTGTCATCAGCATCGTGTGGTTTCAAATAGACGTAGTAGCTGTCATTACGTTCGATCAGATCATCTTTTGGCTGGCTGCGAGGACTTATCAACATGTCGTTGGTGAAACGAACGTGCATGTAGTAAGGCAGCAGTTGTGTGAAATTCGGAACGTCAGGCTCGATTTCGTAAGTGAGCAATTGCGTGCCTGTAATTTTAAGCACCTGCCCGGACCCGGTCTTAATCGGCTTCGTTGGGATCTCCAACCAGCTCGTTGCGACCTGAACGAAAGTCCTGAAGGTCGGCGACATCACATACAAAGGATCATCACCCCTGGTATTACGCAAATAAATGGTGACGACATATGTTTTGCCGCTGCCGAATTCGACACTCTTCACATCGGCGCGCAAGCCCTGCATGCCTAACTCTTCCAGCGCCAATCGCTGCTGCGCTTTAGCCTCGATCACATTGGCTTCGTACTTTTCGGCCGCCCAGTTGATTCCCCAGGCGATGAGACACGCAGGAACAAGCCACATCACGAAGCGTCCGAGAAAACGCTCCAGTCCCTCACCAAGCCGCACTTTATGAGTCGAAGCCTGCTGCGGTGAAATTTCGAATATGCTTCGCGCCGCTTCTTCAACGCTTGCATCATGCGGCGTGCCGGTGTTTGATGGGGCTGCCGGTTCTTTGACAACTAATTCCTTGGCGGCAGCCTCTCCGCTGCGCATCTCAATTACGCTGTCCGCTCTTGCCGCTATTTCCGGATTGTGCGTCACCACAACAAGCGTGATGTTCAACGCTCTATGTATGTCCAAAAGCAAGCTGAGGATTTCGCCTTCCGTTATCTCGTCAAGATCGGCAGTCGGTTCGTCGGCAAGCAACAAGCTCGGTGAATTCACAAGTGCGCGCGCAATCGCAACTCGGCGTTGCTCACCGCCGGACAATTGCCCGGGATAGGCATCGGCTCTGTGCGAAAGCCCAACGCGATCTAATAAAGCTCGTGCGCGTGCATAAATTTCGCTGCCGCTCAGTTTGCCGGAGATCAAGCATGGCAAAGCAACATTATCGATCGCTCTCAGTGATGGAAGAAGGCTTGCGAATTGAAAAACAAAGCCGAGTTTTTGATTGCGTAATTCGGCTCTCTCGTTGTCACTGAGACCCCACTGATTGATACCATCGATAAGAACCTCTCCTGCTGTCGGTCGGCTGATGCCGCCGATCATACCTAAGAGAGTGGACTTGCCGGAACCTGAGCGGCCAACAATCGCCAGCGATTTCCCCTGCTCCAGTTCGAAGCTGACATTTTTTACGGCGTCAACCGATCGTTCACCGCCATAACTCTTGGTTGCCGAAATGACGGAAAGCACTAACCGCCCTCACTTTGAATCAGCAAATACGGCTCTTCCAGACTGGCTCGCCACGCGGGCACCAGTGCGCCCAAGAGGCCAACCAGAGCAGACACAATTGAACAGCAAAGACCGACCCAAACGAAAGTCATTGCTTGGGGCCAGACAAACTCAACGTGCAAAGTTTCCAGGTAATAAACAAGCGATCTTTGAAACAGCAAGAGTAAGCCGGAACCAAATATGATACCGGTCACTCCACCCAGCGAGGTAGTGAAAACAGCCTCCGCAAGCAACATTCCCATTACGTCTCTGTGGCGAGAACCGATGGCGCGAAGGAGCCCTACTTCTCGGCGGCGCTCAGAAATAATACCTGAGAAAAGAAGGCTCACCATAATCAACATTGCCACCAACATCATGGCGGTGAATCCCAGCATCCCGGCGAGCAGCGCCGTCGTCGCCTGTCTGGTCGAAGTCACGATAGTAGCTCCGCTTACGACTTTTACACCCGGCAATTTAGCTATCGCGAAACGAGCCTGCTCAGGGGTGGCACCGAATTTCAGCTTGACCAAAATCGCGGATATTTTAGATGGGTCGAAAGCGGCAAGAGAATCAGAAGGATCTTTTACGGTTTTTAAACTCGCACCGCCTGTAGTACCGGAGCGTTCCTTGATCTTCGATTGCAACAGCTTGATCGTTTCATACCCGGTAAAGAAAGAATCATCGACCGGACCCACCCCGCTACGGCCAAGCTTACCGTATACATTGCATGGTACGTTGCAGGGAGAGATTTCATCACCCACCGTCTCCGAGCGCCTGCTGCCGGCGAGGATATCTCCAGGCGCCATTGCTTTCGGTGCGCGGGACACCACCCATGGCATTATTGTGAAATCTTTTTTTGAATCAAATGCGATAAGGTTCGCCTTGCATTCAGGCATGCCGGACATGATGGGAACCTGAAAATATGTTTGTGGTGCGGCCTGCGCAATTCCATCCATCTTCTCCAATTCGGAAACGAGACCCGCATCCAGCGTCTCGTCCGTAGGCTGAACTGTTAAAAGCGCACTGGTTATATTGACCATCGCCCTGGCAGGAACAACGATAAGATCTGCACCCATGCGGGAGAAACTGGTATCCATGCTGTCTTTGATGCCGTTTGCCACCGTATATGATGCGAACACGCCGCCGGTAGACAAAGTCACGGCAACGACAAGCATGATTGTTCGGGCAGGCTTGCGCAAAACATTCTGCAGCGCCAGCCGCGTAAAGAGAAACAACGCGGCACCAGGACGCCGCCCGGGTTGTCTGCCTGCTTGTTGTGATACCACTGCCTCTCGCCTCGAGTTACCGCATTAAAGAGTGGTGCAGCGGCTGTTCTTCAACTGCTCGGCTTTGGTCGGAACGATTACGCAGTCATGGTGCCCGCCGAAATTGGGCAGATAGCCAATCGGCTCGAGTGTATCTTGGGTGAAGATAAATGCACCGCTGGATAATCTCTGGAATCCGCTGAAAATTTGGAAGACATATTTGCCGTCATAAGTGACAGCCATCGTCTGGCAATCCGGTCCGATATTCTGGAATTTCTTGATGATCTTCCAAGTCTTGGTATCGACAACGCAGCAACCGCTGTTGGCTGGTTTTGGATAGAGCACGGAGACGAACATTTTGCTTCCATCTACCGAAAAGCACAGATGGAACGGACTCGGATAGTCACCGCTCCAGGTTGGATCTTTTACGAAAGTAATCTTCTTCCAGTTGCGAGGATCGGCATCGGCGGTATCGAACACTGCCATGTTGTTCTGTTTGATGTTGTTCATCATCAAGAATGACTTGCCGTCGGGAGAAAATCCGGCTTCGTGCCCGACGCATTTGACGTCATCAAGTTTAATTTCCCAGGTGTCCGGACCAGAGCTGACTTTAGCTATGGGCAAATTGCCGGGCGAACCTTCGGGGCAATGCAGGCAGCAGACCGGCTCCCAGTTGTGCCTGTCGACGATGATCGCGCAGGAGAGCATGCGAATAATCAGAGCGGAGTATCGCCCGCCCGGATGATGCACGACCGCATCAAGACCAGTTAGCGTTTTTGGCGAATCACCCGGCAACTGTCCGGTGTAAACCAGATACTCAGCCATAGGCACCATTTCCCAGTCAATCTTATTGCCCTTGGTGCCTTCCAGATCATACTTGCCGGTTTCCTTGGCGGCGTTCAATCTGGTCAAGCGAATTTTTCCACCCTTCGACCAGTTTTCTTCCATGCCACCATTAGCAGTGGCGCCTATCCAGTCGGCGCGAAAAGCCATCTGAACCTGCGTCTTCTCAGAGCCGACCGCGCGATTGAAAAATGCGCACACATCTTTTTGACCATCTGCTCCTGCAAAACCGGATGCATCAGGATAAATCGTCGTGTGGACGCCCAGTCCGATGCCGGTCGTTTCCGCCACGTCCTCCATCAGATTCATCGACTGTCCATCAAACTGGACGCGATATATATGGTTGCCCATACCCCATTTGCCCAGCATGCCGCGCTCTTTGATGCGGGTCGGCAAGCCATATATCATGACATTGTCGCCACCTTGCGTCGAATTGATGAATTCAAAACCTTTGTACGGATCGGGCGACGGGTAGGCAGCCAAATGGTGCGAAATCGGACAAGAGTCGCCGTAGTTCCAGTAACTTATCCACGCCAGCGTGCGCCCCGAATTCAAATCCACCGCGTGAGTGCCGCCGCCCAATTTCTGGGGAGTCAGGTATACATACTGACCTAATTCTTCAAACGATTGTTTGAGTTTGCCTGCATTGACTATCTCCGTGCTGGCCGGCAGTTCGTTCGAACCAACTCCGCCTGCATTCCATTTGCTGATTCCCTCACCAGCCTCAGAAAGCAGTTTACGACCAAACACCATCCCTGCAGCGCCAAGAGCTGCTGCGCCCAGAATTTTTCTGCGACTGAATATTCGGGACATGAACGGACTCCTACTTGCAACCCTGAACTTATGACATATTTTTGCACAATTGTTTGAGCAATAAATTCTATATATAACCACAGATTTATATCTATCAAAAGATATACGAAATCAAATACATACTGCTCGTCAAATGAAGTTCTTTTCCAGTCTGCAAGCCGGCTTGCGCGCAAATTACCGCATATGATCATAGAGTTCCAGCAATCTCAGGTATCCGGGCACCCGCATGCAAACGCTCCCTTCGCAAATTTCACAGCTAAATGCGATCGTCGAAAAGCACTGGGGTATCCATAAGCTGCGCCCCTTGCAAGAGCCGGCCATGTGTGCGGTGCTGGACGGACGCGATTCGCTCGTCGTGATGCCGACGGGCGGCGGGAAATCACTTTGTTTTCAGGCGCCCGCCGTCGTGCGCGGAGATACCACGGTAGTTGTTTCCCCGCTTATTTCGCTCATGAAAGACCAGGTGGACGGTTTGATTTCTTCAGGAATTGCGGCTGTTCAGCTAAACAGCTCTCTTACTCCGGAAGAGCGCCAACAGCACGAAAAGGATATCCTTGCCGGACACGTGCGTCTGCTTTTCGTGTCGCCGGAAAGACTGGTGCAAACAGACATGCAAGATTTGCTGCGCAAAATCGACGTGCGCACGTTCGCAATCGACGAAGCGCATTGCATAAGCCACTGGGGGCATGATTTCCGTCCGGAATACAGACAACTTCGCCTTCTCAAATCGATGTTTCCCAAAGCGTCCGTTCACGCTTATACGGCGACGGCAACCGAGCAGGTGCGCGGCGACATCATTCAAAACCTGAATTTGAATGATCCCGAAATTTTGGTCGGCAATTTCGATCGCGCCAATTTGACTTATCGCATAATGTCGCGCCGGGGCGGATTGTTGAAGCAGGTTCTATCGGTAATCGACCGCCACCAATCCGAAGGCGGGATTATCTATTGCATAAGAAGGGCGGAAGTGGACGAATTGACTGCCGAGCTGAAACAGGCAGGCATAAAAGCCATGGCTTATCATGCCGGAATGACGTCACAGGAAAGATCGCAAACACAAGAAGCATTTTCGGAAGAGCACTGCGACGTCGTGGTGGCAACTGTTGCCTTCGGCATGGGCATCGATAGATCCAATGTTCGCTATGTTCTTCACACGGCAATGCCGAAATCGCTGGAAGCCTATCAGCAAGAAACAGGCAGAGCCGGAAGAGACGGTTTGGAAGCGGAGTGCGTATTGCTGCATTCCGGCGCAGATGTCTTCACATGGAAGGCAATCATGCAGAAAGCCGCATCGGAACAAAATCAAAATCAGTTTCAATACCAGGACAATGATCTCTCTTATCTGGAAACGGCATACGAGCATCTCCACATAATCGACCGATATTGCCGTGGTGCAGCCTGCCGCCATTCGCTTCTGGTGGCGCATTTCGGCCAGACATACGATAAAGAAAGCTGTGGTGCCTGCGACATTTGCCTTGGTGAAACTATTGAAGTCGAGGGAGCGCCGGTCATTGCACAGAAAATACTCTCGTGCATCGCAAGATTGAAAGAGCGTTACGGCATCGGCTATGTCGCTGCCGTGCTGCGCGGTGAAAATTCGCAAGAAATACGCAACCGCGGGGATCAAAACGTGAGCACTTATGGATTGCTGAAAGAGCACCACGTTAACGATCTGCGCGATTGGATGTATCAACTCATCAGTCAGGAAGTTTTGGTGCAGGAAAACATCGACCTGGGTTATGGGCGCGCTGTACCAATTTTAAAATTGAACGGCGGCTCGTGGCAGGTGATGCGCGGGCAACGCACAAATATTCGATTGTTGAAACCGGCAGAGAGAAAGAAAGGCGAGCGCGCAAAACTTTCCAGAGCGGAAACGGGATCATGGGATGGTGTCGATCGCGATCTTTTTGAAACCATGCGTGATTTGCGCAGGGAGCTGGCCGACCAGCGACGCGTGCCACCATATATCATCTTCAACGATGCGACGCTGCGCGAATTAGCTCGCATTCGACCTTCCAGCCTGGAAAGAATGCGAATGGTCAGCGGCATCGGAGACTCGAAGTTGCGAGACCTCGGTCAAACCTTCCTGGATGTGATCACTGCACACTGCAAAGAGACAGGCGCAACCTTCGATTCTTAGAGGCGTCACGAAGCAATCGTCGGTTTCTTCAAACGCACAAGCGTGAGTTGCTGGGTATTCGATTTGGAATAGTGAACCAGAAT
>Ga0268299_1001159_pt1 | contig 53807 bp, 50 predicted proteins | sample NOBtaG_FD_193484 | JGI IMG/M metagenome (GOLD analysis project Ga0268299, IMG submission 193484) | Activated sludge microbial communities from bioreactor in Nijmegen, Gelderland, Netherland - NOB reactor | ecosystem: Engineered > Bioreactor > Aerobic > Activated sludge | place: Netherlands... | reverse complement strand
ATCATAAATTCGTTCTCTTGGCCCGGGGTAAATCCGGTACGCACCGGCTCCCAGGGACCGCGTGCCCCGATCCCGCCGTCCTCCGCCTTGGTGATGCGGATGAGACATTCCTTCGGGACCGTGTTGATCGCGTGGTGGTCCACTTGATAGCCCCACTTAAACTTCCAGGCGATCGCGTGCTTGCCAGGAAGTGAGTCGGTTTGGTGCATCGGCATGAGCCAGTTTCTTGTAAAGGACTGTTGAGCACCGTATCGGAAGTTCGACTGATACCCCGTGTCGATGGCAATGGCTCGTCCATCTGGCCTCGTCTCGTGTCCTTTGACCGACTTTGGCGTTGAGACATACGGAGCATGCTTGGCCATCGTCACGTGATACGGATAGGCCGGGTTGTACTTGGCGCGGATCATGAGTCGAGCCACTTTGTAGTACGGATCACTCGGTTTCCAGCCACGATACGGACGATCCACCGGGTTACCGTCGACATAGACATAGTCCCCGTCGTTGATCCCACGGTCTTTCGCCGCTTGCGGGTTGATGTGGATCTGGTGTTCACCGACTCCAGGCGTCCGCTTATCCATCCGGTACGGATCGCCGAAGTTCGACTCGTAAATCTGCACCCAGTCGTTCACCGACCATTGGCTGTGGACGCGGTGACGGGTCTTCGGGGTCACGCAGTAGAACTGGTAGCCCTTTTCCCATAAGGGGTTTGAGTGCCGGACGATTTCATGCCATGACAACTTGATGTTTCGAACCGTCTTGTCATCATGGTGTTGCGCCGTGATCGGAATACCATAGTCGTCCGGGCGGCAATAGGGGTTCGTCGTGAAGATGGCGTTCGGCAGATACGGTGTTGCTTCCGGCCCTTCACGATGGGAGATAAAGTTTTCTCCGTACTCGATCGCTTCCGGCTCGATCCGGTAATTCTCGTACCGACCGCTGCGGGTCCACATCGGCTTGGACTCGTTGGTCTCCTCCCAGAACGGATGCCGCGGGTAGGTACGGACCATGACCATCCATCCCTTTTCCGACTTCAGCATCACGTCGGCTGAATAGCCGTAGAAGGTGCTGGACGCATCGAGCATGCGCTGCGCATAGACGTCCACGCGGTTTGCGTAGACCATCGCGAAGTAGTCCTTCATGCGCCTGTCACCGGTCATCTCCGAGAGTTTTGCCGCAACACCGGCAAAGGTATCGAGGTCGTTCCGAGTGTCATACAACGGCCTGATTCCACCCTTCCAGATCTGAACCCATGGGTTGGAGACCGTGATCGTCATTTCCGGATAGGTGAATTCCATCCAGGAGTTGCAGGCAAACGCGATGTCATTGTGATTCACGTCGGACGTCATTTCGATGTCCTGCGTGATCAGAGTCTCGATGTTCGGATCGACGTTCCGCACCATGTCGTAGTGGTGCTTGGCGTTGTTGAGCACGTTGACATTGACGACCCAGCGGAATTTGCTGGGGGTCGGCATGTGCGTTTTCCCCGTGAAGACCTTACGGCCATACTTCGGAGTATTGACGATCAAGGCTGTATCACCGTGGTTCCAATACCCGACCTCTTCGCCGTAGTAATAGGACTTGGTCTTGATTTCTTTCCCGTGAGCGTTCGGATCCAAGGTGATATTGAACGGATCCTCTCCCGTATGGACCGCCAAACCGGCTCCGGACCATGGAGTGGCCGTCCAGCATCCAGCTTTATAGTTACCGGCCCAGGTATGTTGCCCGGTGCCGAACTTTCCGACGTTCCCCGTGATGATGAGCACCATGGCTGCTGCACGACCGTTTGGCGTCATATGGAAGTAGTGCGTGACACCTTCGCCGTTGTGAATCGCGGCCGGCTTGATTGTGCCAGAGTCGCGTGCCCAGCGGACGATCAGGTCCTTTGGCGTGCGGCAGATCTGGTGCGTGGTATCCAAGTCATAGTCCTGGAAGTGGACCAGATACATTTGCCAGACCGGCATCGCGTCAATTTCACGGCCGTTCAGCAGCTTGATTCGATAGGTCCCGTTCAGCGCGGCATCGATTCCGCTATTGATATAGTGCCATCCAACCTGCTCGCGATGGAGCGGGACAGCCTGCTTCTTGTTCAAATCCCACACCATCATGCCGCCGAGCCGTTCGACATCTTGCGGCTTCAGCGCTTGAATACGGCCAGAGTAGCTCTTGGAGAAGTCCGGGAACTTATAATCCGGCACCACATCGCGAGGATCCACGTACTGCAGCGTATCCGTACGAACCAGGATCGGCGCATCCGTGAACTGCTTCAAGAAGTCCACATCATGCATATTCTCATCGATAATAATTTTCATCGCCCCCATGAACAAGGCACCGTCCGACTGCGGACGGAGGGGCATCCAGTAGTCAGCGCGGTAGGCAGTGGGGTTGTATTCCGGGGTAATAACAACGACGCGGGCACCACGCTCAATACACTCCAGCTTCCAGTGCGCCTCAGGCATCTTGTTTTCAACGAAGTTCTTCCCCCAGCTGGTGTTCAGCTTGGAAAAACGCATGTCCGAGAGGTCGATATCCGACCCCTGCACGCCAGACCAGAACGGCTGTGACGGGTTCTGATCTCCATGCCAGGTGTAGTTAGACCAGTAGCGCCCACCCTGCGCTTGCTCCGGACTCACTTTCCGAATCCAGGTGTCCAACAACGCATTGATACCGCCGTTCATACGGGTGTTACCCATTTTACCGATGATGCCGAGAACTGGCATACCCGCACGATGCTTAAAGCAGCGCGTCCCGGCGCCCTTCATCATTTCGATCATCTCCGGCGCATACCCCTGCTCGCGCAACCGCCTCGCGCCAGCCTCACCTGAGTAGCGCGTCGCGATGATGATCATGGCTTTTGCCGCATAGGTGAATGCGGTATCCCAGGATACGCGGAGCATGTCGTCTAAAAACCGACTGTCGAATTTGTATTTGCGCTTGGTTTCAGGCGTCAACTCAGGCGATCCATCATCCATCCACTGCTTCCAGCCCTTCCGCATGAGTGGTCCCTTGAGGCGATAAGGACCGTACACACGACGATGGAAGGTAAAGCCCTTCAAGCACATGCGCGGATTGTGCGCAAAGGTCCCACGGTTCCCATAGAGATCTTCGTAGGTTTGATGGTCGTAGTTCTGCTCTACACGCATGACCACGCCGTTTCGGACGAAAGCCCGAACACGGCACGCATGGGTGTCATTAGGAGAACAGACCCACGTAAAGGATGAGTCGTAGCGATATTGATCGTGGTAGACACGCTCCCAGGATCGGTCCGGATAATCGCCCAATGGATTCCCGACCTCGATCACCGGTTGGAGCGCCGTCAATGCCAGGACCTTGTCCGCCACGGCTGCGGCAGCAACCGTACCGACAGAGACCTTTAGAAATTGTCGACGTGACAAGAACATTGTGAATACCTCCTCACATGATGTGAACTTGAACGAAGCTTGTCGTCTTTATGGGTGCTTTTCTTTTCAACCTAATTATCAGGCAACGATTCATCTCTTAAGCTAGAAACATGACCACAAAAAGTAGCGAACACATAACACCGCAAACAAAATGTCTCAATGGATGCTCTCGCAAGATTCAAACCATCTGCGCAGGCACACGCTTCCACAGAGACAGCTATTCTGTAAACCGTTAATAGTAATGATGTTTATATCTTTTATCGAACCGTCCTACTGCGTCATCGAATCATTCTTTAATGCGTAGTAGACGTAACATTGGCTCTGATTGTCTGCGATGACTGTTGAAAGATTTGATTGGGTCATAGCTATATAAACTACTGAAAAAGCGCTTGATTTGTGAATTAACGGTCTGTGTATTTCTGCGATGTTACCAATTCGCAACAAGTAACAGTTTATCGAAGTAAAAAGAGGATTTGCTTGTTATGGTGCACAAGAATCCTGGCTTGACAGGCACTGGAGAGGTCAGTACACTCCGCTCCTGGTCGTTTGCGAGCGGGAATAGCTCAGTGGTAGAGCATCGCCTTGCCAAGGCGAGGGTCGAGGGTTCAAATCCCTTTTCCCGCTCCAATATCTTGCCTGATCGGTCTTTCAGTCTACCTGTTTTGATTTTGTTATCCCCACGCGAATGGGATAGCGATCTGAATCTGGTGAGGATCAGAGCGTCACGCCTGTGGTTTTCGTAGTTCCAACAGATGGCGGAGCTGGTCTTCCGTATGTTTCAGATCCTCTGGGGTGAGTGGCACATGACCAAACCTGGTCCGACAATACACCTCTGTGATCGACGCCACAGCCGTATGGGCTTCCCTCCACCGTGCGCGAGTGATCTCGACCAGCTCAAGTGGCGCGATAGCCGTAGAATTTGAAAAACCCTGCCCGGTCAGATAGGTGCGCATGCGCCAGTAGTATTGCGCAATGACCAGCTCGTGACCCTGCCCCTTTTTCCAGAGGCTCCAGACCACCCAGGGTCGCCTCTGACGCAACCAGAAAAGGATAGCGAGACCTATCACTGCAACGCCCAGCAACTCCCCTAGAAACCCGATCCTGATCTGAGACACGTCGCGGGTCACGACCCCGCTAAGGACCGCCAGGAAGGCACCGAAAAGGAGCGTCATGGAATCCAGCGCCTTGTTCCGGACCGACATCCCTTCGGCTTTTAATTCCCGAACAACGGCTAGTTGATCTGCCGCACTATACTGTACGAACAATCGGTTCCATTGGAGCTTGATGTTATCCACGATGGGCCCAAAAACTTTCCATACCGGGCCTCCAGCCGCCGGATTATCTTCAGTGGGAGTTGGATCCATCTTGATCCACCCGGAATGCGGTAGATACACTTCGACCCACGCATGGGCGTCCTGTTGTCGGACAACGTAGTAATTTCCATATTCGTTCCATTCCGTGGCCATGAACCCTGTCACCAGGCGGGCGGGAACCCCTACGGTTCGAAGCATGATGACCATTGCCGTCGCATAGTGCTCGCAGTACCCGGTCTTTCTCGCAAAAAGAAATTCTTCTAGCGGTTGACGCTGCTCGGCAAGCGGGGCATCCAGACTGTATCGATAGTGACGGGTTAAATGCGCCTGAATCGCGGTAGCCTTTTCATATGGGTTGCGTTGTCTCTCCGTCACTTCTCCTGCCAATGCGGTGATACGATCCGACTGAAGGGGGAGTTGCAAATACTGTCTGACCACCCATTCAGGATAAGGTCCGGGCTCGGACCCGAGATCCGCCGGTACCAACACAGCGGCACGAGAGACGACGGTATATTCGATTCGGGACGAACTGGGGAATGGTAGATAGACCGCACCGGTTACGTCAAAGAAAAGACTGGGGAACATCCCCGTTACGCTTTCGATGAACGGCGCGGCAAACAACACCGGCGTATCCAGTGGCTCGAGAAGAATCTTCTGTTGCATTGCCTCACCGAGCTGAGACCGCGAGACCACTCGTTTTCCGCGAAACGTGAACGTGCCGGGGCTTTCCTCGATGAGACTCCGTCGATAGCTCAGTTGATTCGTCCACACCTTGCCATCGTACTGATCGAAAGACACCCCTCGAATATAGAGCGGTCTGGCGTCATGCAGCGGGCTCCTGGGCAACTCGACTCGCATCACGATGCTGGGGTCCCGCTTGATTGATCCAATCGCACCTAAGTTCACCTTGTCGGAAAACCCGGACATGCGAAGATTTTGCCCAAATCCCTTCTGATAAATCCCCGCGTTGACCCGCGGAATGGTGAAGAAAATGACTACGGTGATGAGAAATGCCCCCAAAGCAAGCCCATTCGCTATCCAAAATAATCGGGGCGAGACCCTGTGGTTTTCTTCATGATTCTCATGTCGGATAGGTACAGGCATCCAGGCATCCGCACTGACCTCCGACGTCTTGGTCAACTGAAACAGAAGCAGGGTCCAGACCCCGGCCAGAAGGTAGATTGAAAAAATCGGAAAGAACCACAGATCCGTCGTGAGAGATCCTGAAGCGAGCATGGCGACAAGACTGATCGCATAGAGGTGCAGATAGTCGCGGCGGAGTCGGAGGTTGAAGAGCTTGATAACCATCAGAATCATCAAAAAGTGGAGTCCGGCAGGAAGCAGCTCACCGGAAACCCATAAGAGATCGATCCAAAAGCCCGCAAAGCCTCCGAGCACGATCAGATTCCATCCAATGGCTGAAACAGGGATCTGTGTGGTGAGTCGATCGACCGGCTTCATTCCCATGTTTCGCAGGAGCACTGCGATCAGCGTCGCACCGGTCAGTGCGGCCAGCCACTCCGGCAGCCCGGCCCCCAGCGTTAATCCGATGAAGGACGCAGATGCCAGCAGTATGGAGGTCAGATGAAGGGCCTGACTAAGCAACATGAGCTGCTCCGGGGATGAGTTCCCCATCGATCAGGATCCAAGGGAGTTCGGTCTCTCCTACTGCGGAATCAGACCAGGCTTGTATGACAACCACCGTTCTTGCTCCATCAGCCTCGGAGTGAGCATCCGTCCATTGGTCTTGCATCATGGGCTCTGCCGTGGGGGTGATCCGTTCGCAGAGGCCCAGCATACGGAGTAGGTCAAGGCGATGCGCTTCTCCCTGACCAAACGACGAACACTCTGATCCTAGACGCAATTGAATGGAGTAATTGTGGTGCGTCAAATGCTGAACCAGCGACGCTGCTAACGAGACTGCGCGCTCAAACGAGGCGTCATGACTCATCGGCACACTCGTTGGGACACAGATGGTCGCTCGACGTTGTTCCTCTGCCTCAGTCTCTCGAATGGTCAGTTGAGAAGTCCGTGCCGTCGTCGGCCAATGAATACTCCGGGAATCATCTCCCGCCTGGTAGAGGCGAAGATTGTACAGATCGCTGCCGTGCCCCCGTCGATGGACGGCCTGTTCGTACCCTGCAGCGAAGAGACCACTCAGAAGACGGTCATTCACCGGCTGGAGCTCCGGACATACCACGAGGGTGTCCTCCATCGGGTAGAACGCTCGTTTCGTGAAGAGTCCGAAGGGAAACTCCGTGCTGATTCGTACACCACTCAAAAGCAGCTTCCCACGGCGTGTCGGGGTCAATTGGTAGGAGCGCACTCGACTGGCCCCTGGGGTAAGGGAGTGAAGCTCCATATTCGGGGAGAGAAATTGATTGTCTCCGACATCACAGAAGGTTAGCGAAAAACTGGTCAAACGCGACTTTCGGTTCTTGACCACGAGCGCGGTGGTAACCGGGGTGTTGACGAAGAGGAGGTCCGGCAGATGCCGTCGGACTTCAAGTCGTCGCAGACAGTACTCCGCCGCTATGCCTGATACCAGAATGAGGCTCAGCATCATGGCCAGGAGCAGATAAAACAGGTTATTACCCGTATTGATGGCCGCAATACCGATCGCCAGTACGAAGATCAGGAATTGCAACCCTTCTGACGTGATCCGTGTGGAGCGATACCGGAAGACTCGATGGGCGAACGTCGGCAACTGAAACAGCATATCCCACCAATTTGTGAGGGCTGCCCGACTCCGGAACGGAACTAGACAGGGACAGAAATCGTGTCGACTAAATCGCGGATGATGCGTTCGGCTTGTTCGAAACTTCGTTGGTGGAGACCAGTCTGGCGCGCCACCATGATGCGGTGGGACAGCACGATTGGCGCGAGCTCTTTAATATCGTCAGGCAGACAGTAGGTCCGTCCGCGCACGAGCGCCAGTGCTTTTGCAGCACGGCTTAATGCCAGCGCTCCCCTTGTGCTCACCCCGAGGGATAGGAGCTCGGACTGCCTGGTACTCTGGACAATGCTCAGAAGATACTCGGTCAGACTTTCCTCCATAAAGATCTTGTCGACCTGGTCCTGAATCTGGACCACTTCCGGTGCGGTCAACAGCGGGAGCAGCTCCTCCGCCGGATGCAGGGACGACGCTCGTTCCAGAACTTTCTTCTCTTCTTCCGGTGCCGGATAGCCGATGCGCAATCTCATCAGGAAGCGATCGAGTTGTGACTCGGGTAATGGAAAGGTCCCATGATATTCTGCGGGGTTTTGTGTTGCAATGACCATAAAAGGCAGGTTGAGCGGATAGGTCTTATTGTCGAATGAAATCTGCGCCTCACTCATCGCCTCCAAAAGACTGCTCTGCGTCTTCGGCGTCGTGCGATTGATTTCATCCGCCAGGACGATGTTTGCAAAAATGGGTCCCGGAATGAACTCAAACGCCTGCTTTTGCCGATTGAAAATCGACACCCCAACAATGTCGGACGGCAACAGATCACTTGTAAACTGAATCCGTTTAAACGAACAGTCCAGCGATCGCGCGAGGCTATGGGCCAGCGTGGTTTTGCCCACTCCCGGAACATCTTCGAGAAGGAGATGCCCGCGAGCGAGCAGCGCGACGAGGCACATCTCGATGACATGGGGTTTTCCTTTGATCACCCGAGCAATGTTCTCCTGAATGGCCCGGATGGTCTCCGTAGAAGTCATGATGGGATTAGGGTCTGGGATACTGGAGAAGTGCGTGGTGATCGGACACGATCGAAGTTTAGCAAAGGGCCTGAAGACGGTCAATGAATCGCGTGTTTCGCACGTCCATGCCGTCAGCCAATGCTGAATCGACTTCCCTACGCCGGAACCAGCGTGACCAGCCAGGGCGGCACTTCCTCGGTCATGGCGGAGAATTTTCGTGCGGTGCTGCTAGCGGGCATGCCTGGGAAGGTGGCACCACGGCTGATGCGCACGTAGCGAAAGAGTCCGGTCGAGTGATTTGTAGAAGCCGACAGATCCGCTGGAGGCAACTGATGCCGAAGAGCTCCTAGGTCGGCGAGCTCCACTGACGCACCAATCGGCAGGTTCGTGAGCTGATCGTAGATCTCGCCAAAGATCGCAGGAAGGTTTGCCGCATGAAACGGTTCGTCCTGGGGACGGTAGCGTGGATCATCCAGCAACTGGGCCAGGATTTCCCAAAACACCTGGTCGTCCACTGAAGCCAGCACCACGAGAGAGCCCCGCTGGGCGAGCAGCTGCAGCAACGCCAGCGGGCCAATGACATCAAACTTCCAGGGTGGGAAGAGCAGGGCACGAGTTCCGTGCAGGACTTCCAACGCCGGTTCTTTCCCAAAGCGCGTCAGGCGGAAGGCGCCCTTGGTCCGTTGCAGCTCCTCGTGAATGACCGCAGGCGAGAGCCGACTCGGTTCGTACGCAAACGTCGGCGTGGCCGGAGCCCAACAGGTGGCCACGGTATAACGCGGCGCGAGGAGGTCACGCCCATCGAGCTCATTCAGGTTGAATACGTCCTGATGGCCGAAAAAGGCAAAGGAGAACCCCTGTCTCTGTTGTAACCTGTGCAGTCTGCTTGAATCGGCGTGAAGGAGGCCTCCTAACTGTGATTGCGGATCGAGCCGATCCACCCCATGGAGAATAAGCGGCCGATCGCGCTGATGGAGCTGAGGCCCATACTGATCGGCGAGTTCTTCGGCGAACGATAGGTCCCCCGTGCCAATATCGAGCACAGAGGCCACATCAGCATTCATGAGGAGATCAAACGGATTGGTAAGGCCACGCACTAATCCTTCTATTGCCTCACTCGAGAGAGAGCTCATCGGCCATTTCGAGGTTGGCGCAGGCACCAAACCAAATGCAATGGTGAGTGCCCGCATGGCTTTGGCAGGCGGAAGACCCGTCACCCGTTTGAGATACTCTCCGTCGAGATCTTGCACACGCTGCGGTCGTTTCCCCTCAAACAATTGAAGCAAGATCGCTTTCACATTGTCCGGAAGAGGCTGTTCATTAATGGCAGAGATGAGGCGATCGACCGTCGAGGTGAACGCACTTTTTTCGAGCAGTCCCCTTGAAGCATTCCACTGTTTAGGAACACGGTGAGCCTGCCGACTAATGTGACGGCGAAATGACTCGAATGGGTCAGCGGAGTTCATGGGGAGAGCAACAGGTCGTTGACGGTGAGGACGCACACATCTCTTCCGATGGACCAGCATAGTGGGCCACCAACTTTGCCGTCAAGGCGACTTGTTCGTCTGAGCCGCAGTATGGTAGGAGTGCCCTATGCATGCGTGGCTGGCCCTGCGTCGATGTAGGGGGATTGTCCTGGCTCTGAGTCTCGTGCTCTGGCTCCTCATTGCTTCCGCGAGCGGTGCCATGCCACAGCTCGACTCACCGACAGTCGAACCAGCCGTGACATGGCAGCCCTGGCATATCATCGATACCCGAACAGGCCACGTCGTCGCCTTTCCTGAATGGATCAAGGCTCTGGAGCAGGCAGAGATTATCTATCTGGGCGAAGAACACCATAACCCCTACCATATCGAAGCCGCCTTGAAAGTCTTGAACCAGCTGCTCGCAGATCGGATTTACCCCACCATCGGCATGGAAATGTTTGGGTGGGACGGTCAAGAAGCGTTGGACTCCTATGTCTCTGGCATCCAGTCGATGTCGGACGAGTTTTTGGAAGAGGTGCGTTGGAAGCAAAACTGGGGGGGGGAGTTTAGCGATTATGGGCCGCTCGTCACGTTTGCTCGCGAGCGGCAGCTGCCTGTCCGTGCCATGAATCCACCGAAGCCACTGATCCGCCGCATCCTAAAATTGGGACTGGAACCGGTGAAACACGAACCCGAGTGGGCGGCATCAGGCATGGCTCAAGAAGAGATTGTCGATGATCCCGCGTACCACACCAAGATCATCGATCAATTGCGGCGGTGCCATGGTGGAACAGAGGAACACTATCGAACGATGTATGAGGCGTCGATGGTCCGTGATGAGGGTATGGCCAAGACCCTGGTCCAGAGACAGGAAGAAATCCGTCGTGCTGCAGACGGGTTGCGTCGCATCATCTTGAGCTATACAGGGGGCGGACACATCCAATATGGCCTCCCAGTCCCGAAGCGCGTGGCGAGGCGGCTGTCCGGTGAGGTCACGCAAACAACCGTTTACATGATGTCATTCGAACCAAGCCGAGCCGAAGACGTTCGAACCCATCTGGACGATCCCATCGCAGACTATATCTGGTTGACTCCGATGGGAAAGCCAAACCCCACCAAGCCTTGCAAGTAGTCTCATTTCCCCATCTGTTGCCCGCTGCCCTACGGTAAAGGGACACGCTACTAAAGACTAATTGACACTTTCCAGGTCGGTCGTCAAACTGGCGCCATCATGGCCTTCAGAGACGTATCAAGGATCCCCCCCATGACAAACAGAATTCCCTGCAGCGCTGAACGACTCAATCTATTGGTTCCACAAATGATTCAGGCGGTCTCGGAAGCTGCCGCCTATCACGTTGCCTGCCAATACGTGACGGAAAAGAGGGTCCGCATCGCCGACGCAAGCGATTCTCAGATCTCGTCAACCGTCATCGGCAACGCCGGTCTCTACGAGCAACAGGTCAACCTGAGAGATGGATACCTCCTTTCCTCATGCTCCTGCTCCGTACCAGAAGAGCCCTTGTGTCGCCACTCTATCGCTGTCTTACTGGAGTATCATCGGTGGAGCGCTCCTCAAGAGTCCGTCACGTCGAGCATCCAGAAGGAATCGCCATCACGCCCACAGACCAAGCATTCCAACAAACCGTCACCTTTGACCTTGCAGTCGTCCGTTGCCGATATTAAACTGAGCGAGATCCTGAAATTTGTGGAATGGTTGCAACCAGCGATGAAGGCCATTGAAAAAGAACAGCCGCTGCCTCCTTCGCCTGTCATTGAAGCAGGAGAGGTTTCCGCATGGATCCTTGCGATCAAGAGCCTGGAGGATCGACGCCGGGAAACAGAGGATGTGTTGGCGACCCTAGAGGCTGAACTACGAGATCGCAAGGCGTATGCAGGACGCCTCACGCAACAACTCCAGGCCTCGGTGGCAGAACTCAAAACAGCCCAGACGACCTCACGTGATCTTGAGCGCGAAGTCAACACCTATCGGGCCACCCTCACGAAACTGGGAGAATTGACGAACGAGGTGGCACAATATGATGAGCAGATTCGTATGGCAGCCCGTGAAATTCTGGAGAAAGGGTCACACTTTGACAAGGTGGCCATGTCTTTTAAGGAAGTTGCCGACGAGCTTCAAGCCGTAGCCAAGACGACCCCTCACCCATAACGGGTTATTCTCTCTTCCCCGTGCCTTTCTGCCTCTCTTGGGCTGCCTCTTGCACCATGCAGTCGATGTCCAGTAAAATGCGCACACTTTTTGTCTTCCGTGGATTTAGAAAGGGGAAGAGATGATGCAGTTATTTTCACGAACCGGACTCTTCACCGGGGCCTTACTGGTCCAGGCATTGCCGGCGATGGCAAACGTGTCGGAAGGGCCTCCGGATTATAGCGGGATCACCGGCCTGTATTACGTGCTGATCGCGATCGTGCTCATCTACGGCGTCTACGACACGTTTTTCAAGAAATCCTAAGATCCCGATCGATTGACCCGTGACAGTCTTTCCCCGTCTACTCGGAGATGGGGAAGGTTTGTCTGCTTGCCATGACACGGTCTGTCTCACTGCCGGCTCACCGGCGCGTTAAGTAACGGACTCAGTATCCTTAGCACCTGTTCCACGACCAACGCATAGCCCTTCGCGGTCGGATGAATCCCATCAGCCTGATTGAGGGATGGGGATCCACCCACTCCCTCAAGAAAAAAGGGGATCAGCGGAAGCCGGTATTCCTTGGCCAATGATGGGTAGATCCCTTCAAACCGTGCGAGGTAGTCCTGGCCATAGTTCGGCGGCAATTTCATCCCAGCCAATACGACCCCCACACCAGCCTCTTGCAACCGTTGAATGATCTCGCGCAAGTTGTGTCGGGTTTGATCAACGCCGAGTCCTCTCAGTCCATCATTTGCACCTAGCTCAAGGATGACCAGGTCCGGTTTATTCGTGAGGATCCACGGCACACGACGCAGCCCCCCGGCTGTCGTGTCACCGCTCACCCCCGCATTGATGACCCGATAGGAATATCCGAGCGCATCAAGGCTCCGTTGTAATTGAGCCGGATACGATTCTTCGGCTGGTACCCCAAGTCCCGCCGTCAAACTGTCTCCAAAAGCCACGATACGCGGTCTGGAATCCGGCGTGGAGGAAAAAGCCCCTCCTGGTGTAAGGTACCAGGGCACGGTGACGATGGCGAACCCGATTAGAACAAGAATCCTACGGAACGGCATAACGTACTCATCACTCGCACCTACATCCCAGACAGTATACTATCAATCCGAGGGTTCTCTCCTCTGAAGAAATACACGGTTGGTATGATTTCAGTACAACAGGTTTCGATGGTCTTGGTCGCAGCGGGGCAGTCCGTCACGATTCTCGATCGCATTAGTTTTATCATTCCAGCTCAACAGTCGGTGGCGATTGTGGGACCGTCCGGGAGCGGGAAGTCGACGCTATTGGGCCTGATGGCCGGGCTCGACCAACCGACGTCCGGCTCGATTACTCTGGATGGAACAGACATCACGACCTTGACCGAGAGCCGAATGACACAATTTCGGCGTGAAAAAATTGGGTACATTTTCCAATCGTTTCACCTGATCCCCACCCTCACGGCCGTTGAGAATGTCGCGGTGCCCTTGGAATTGAACGGGGAGAAACGAGCCGGAGATCGGGCAGCAGAGTTGCTCTCCTCCGTCGGATTATCCGACCGCATGGGGCACTATCCGGTCCAGTTATCGGGAGGAGAACAACAACGTGTCGCAGTCGCACGGGCCTTTGCCTGTCGACCACCGATCCTCCTGGCCGATGAGCCGACGGGTAATCTTGATAGTGCCACCGGGGCACAGGTCGTTGAATTGCTGCTGTCGCTGCACCGCGATCATGGTACGACCTTGGTCCTCGTGACCCACGATGTCGCCCTCGCAACATCGATGCAACGGGTGCTGTCTCTTCGCGATGGACGTGTGGAGTCCGATACCTTACCGTCGTCTGGCGAGGCCACCGATAGGCCCGCTCACGACACGTTCAACAATAATCCCAGGTACACTGCCGAGCATCCAACCTCTGCGCTCTCCTCAAGATTCCGCTCATGACTCCCTTCACGTTCAACATGGCATGGCGTGAGACACGCTCGGCTTGGCGGCACTTTGTCTATTTCTTAGTCTGCATCGCCATTGGCGTCGGTGCGTTGACCGGGGTGTCGCTCTTCGGGGCGGAAGTGGAGAAGACCGTTAACAAGGAAGCGCGGGGCCTTCTGGGGGGCGACCTTGAGATCCGACTGTCTCGCCCCATCAGTCCTCAAGGGCAGGCGATTTTGGAGTCATTGAGTCCACGCAGGATATCGCTCACACATGTACGTGAGTTGATTGCGATGGTAGCCAGAACCGACTCCTCCACAAGCGGACAGCCGACACAAATTGTGGAACTTAAGGCTGTGGGGCCAGAATATCCGCTCTATGGCACGGTTCGCTTGGAACCCCAGGGCAACCTGGCGGAGCTTCTCGGCCAACAATCAGGCCGGTGTCAAGACCGGGCCACTTTTGGCGTGGTCGTCCAGGAGTCGCTCTTGATCAAGATGGGGCTCCGGATTGGAGACTGTCTCAAGATTGGTCAAGGATTCTTCGGGATCGTTGCGATGGTCAGAACTGAACCGGATCGTATGGCCAATGCCTTCAGCCTCGGCCCCCGAGTGTTGATGTCTCGAGAAGGTCTTCATGCAGCTGAGCTGGTCAAGGTGGGCAGTCGCATACGCGAACGGTATCTGGTCAAGATCCCGTCCGATCTTTCCGCCGATCCGCTTCTGTATGAACTGCGGGAGCGGCTGGAGTCGGATGCCGCCCGCGTGTCGGGCTATAAGGACGCCCAACCACAACTGAAACAATTCTTGGATCAGCTGACCCGCTATCTTGGCCTGATTGGGCTGACCGCGTTGTTCATCGGCGGATTGGGCGTAGCAACTTCCGTGCATGCCTTTGTCCGAGAAAAGCTGACGACCATTGCCATCCTCAAGACGATCGGGGCTGATTCTCCAACGATCATCCGCACCTATGCCCTTCAGGCCATGATGCTCGGTCTCGCCGGTAGTCTGATCGGTCTGGCCATCGGAATCTTACTCCAGCAAGGGCTTCCATGGATGATTGCCGCCTTGATGGCCTCGGATCTCCTGGATCAACTGGGATTGGCCGAAGGGGGCATGAGCATTTCACTTGTGCCTTTGGTGAAGGGGTTGACCTTAGGCCTGTTGTCCACACTGCTGTTCACCTTGTGGCCTCTGTTAACTATTCGTGAAGTGAAGCCGGCTCGAATTTTTCGACGTGAGATCGTCTCCATGGTTCCAACGACAAGTCAGAACACGCGCCGATGGTGGAACACCTGGCGAGAGGTTGATCGAGGGAAAGCCATCACGTCGATCGGGATCGGGCTTGGCCTGGCGCTCTTGTCAATGTGGCAAGCTGGTTCTTGGAGAGTGGGAGCGATTTTCATCGCAGCCTTTACCGGCGCTGTATTGCTATTGGGGCTTGCAGCCCGCGTCCTGCTCCGTGCCCTCACGAGATGGCCCAGGCCGGACCTGCTCATTTTTCGCCAAGCGTTGGGGAATGTGCTGAGACCCGGAAGCCAAGCGGTCAGCATCACCATTGCCATCGGGATCGGAGTGATGGTCGTCACGACCGTGTCACTGGTCGAACAGTCACTCCTCGCGCAGGTCGGCGAGAACCGGCCCACCGATGCGCCCACATTTTTTTTCATCGATATTCAGCCCGATCAGACCGAAGAGTTTCTTCGTCTGATGCATCAACAGACCAACGACCCGGCTCCTCGCTTGACACCACTGGTTCGATCACGGCTCGCCTCAATCAAGGGCCAACCCATCAAGCTCGAAGCGTTATCCGAGGCTGAAGAACAGAAAGAAAAGTCTGAGGCCAAAAAGGAACAGCGAAAAAAATGGTATCTCACCCGCGAGTATGTCCTGACGTTCCTGCAGGAGCTTCCGAAAGATAACCAGGTTGTCGCGGGCGAGTGGTGGAAACCTGGCCAGAGCTTCACCAAGCCGCTGATTTCAATCGAGGAAGAGGCCGCCGCACAACTCGGTCTCATGGTCGGAGATACGATGGAGGTGGATATCCAAGGGGTCCCTGTGACGGGAGAGGTCGGGAGCATCCGCAAGGTGGAGTGGGGAAACTTCTCGACGAATTTCTATATGATCTTTTCCCCTGGATCCCTTGATGGAGCCCCGCATACCTATGTGGCTACAGTCCATGTATCACCCTCAGAAGAGGTCGCCCTACAGCAGGCGGTAGTCACGACCTTTCCGAACGTGACCGCAATTAACATGGGCGACATGCTCGACAGTTTCGCGCGGGTGCTCGACCGACTCGCTTTAGCCATTCGCGCAGTGGCCCTGTTCTGTGTCTTGTCCGGTTGCTTCGTGATGGCGGCAGCATTGGCGGCGACTCGCTATCGACGCTTGTATGAATCGGTCATTCTCAAAGCCTTGGGAGCGACAAGAACGGTGATTGCCCAGTCGTTTGCCGTTGAGTATGCTCTACTGGGTGCATTGGGTGGGCTATTGGGGACGGTACTGGCGAGTGTTCTCTCCTGGGCAGTCCTTGAGACGGTGTTCGATCTTTCCTGGAGCCTTCAACCAGGCGTTCTGGCATCGGGCTGTGCCGCGACCGTCATGCTGACCGTGCTGGTCGGATTTTTCAGTACCTACAGAATTCTAGGACAACCTCCGCTGGCCGTCCTGCGCCATGAGTGATAGCAGGTAACAGACCACTGGTCACATATCCACTCTACGTGAATCGACACCTCCTCGTCTGTATGTGCGCCCCGCCGAAGACCCTACCAGACTTGCGTCACCTGATGCAGCGTAACCGCGTTACCTTCGGAGTCGAGAATGACTGCGAGGCGACACACTGGTGTCGAGAGCGGCTCGAGCTTTACGCGCACGCCCTTCGCGCGTAATTCTTCCACCATCTGATCGACATTCTGGACTTCGAAGGCGGTACTCCCTCCGGTTTCGGCGCTAGGTGCCCCTCCTTGCTTGAGGTCCGTGAGGGCAAAGGTTCCACCGTCGGGATCGTATTCGACCCACTCAAACTCACTCGCCTCACGCCGCGTCAACCGGAGACCGAGCGTGTCTTCATAAAACCGACGGGCTCGCGCCATATCGGTCACGGGATACATGGTAAACGCGATATGCTTGATCATGATGAGACTCCTGATTGTTGACGCCGAAGAGACGCCCGCAGTGTGGCACCATCCCGTTCACGGAACGAGACGGCCACACGAAGTTGCTCCAAGTATTGCTCCAGCGTTTTTCCACCCAGGTCGACCTTGCGATAGGTAAAGAAGCTGCGCACGTCTTCCTCAAGCTCCGGGGTTGCCAAACCGACGATGCCGCCACACATCCTTCTGAGGCCTTGTTTCGGGAAAAGTCGGTCCATCTGATCCCAATTGGCCTTTACAAAATCCCAGGCTTGTTCACGGCAATACACATTCGACATCAATGCCCCGACGATGAAGGGCGCATCTTGGGTGCGGATCTCTCCGTTAATCGTCTTCTCCAATGTGCGCGTAGCTGCGGATGGCAGGAGAAATGCTGCCAATGAGAACAGATACCGGCGTTCCTCTTGTGGAGTGGTGGCCGTTCGATAGCGCTGTGAGAATTCATCGTAGCGTGCCTCGTCTCCCGTATGGGCTAGGATGGCGACGAGCGCCGGCACGATATTGGAATCGACGGTCGTTGGGTCCTTGCGATAGTGCTGATACCGATCTGCTGCCTCGTGCTGCGTTGCCGCGTCATTGCCCTGCTTCCCAAGAGCACCGAGGAGATCGCCGCGCAATTGTCGAACAAGATCCGATTCGCCAGACCTAGGGTCCCATCCTAACTCGTCTACGGCCTGCCTCACACAGCCGCACACAAACGCTTCGAGTGCGGGTCGATCGCCCGGCGAAATCATTCGGTTCAAAAATGAGAAGGAGTCCAGCAGTACCGCCCAGACATTCTTGTCTCGTTCACTTTTAAAATAGGTGGTGAGCCGGAGGTACTCCGGCAGTGGCGTCACCCCGGCAATGGTAGTGGCCCAGGCGTCACTGACGAGGGCAAATCGTTCAATGACTGCCAAACGCTCAAGCCCTTGATCAAGGAGTTGCTGCAGCAGTACCCCTTGGTGGCGGACGCGATAAAAACCATGTCCCCCTTCGTTGACAAAAATTGAGGTGACGCCAGCCGGGAGGTCGATACTTGTTTCCCGTTCCGTTAACAGCAGTTTGTGATGTTCCGTACGACCTCTGATAGAGAAACGAATCTGAATCGGGATCTGCCAAAGTTGTTGAGTGGTCGACTCCTGCGACAGATAGGTGAATCGTTGTTGTGAGAGCCTCAGTTGACTCCCCTGCACTTCCGCCGTCACTAATGGGAAACCCGGCTGAAAGATCCACCCGTCCATCAGCTCAGGAACCGGTTGATGAGCCACCGCACCCAGCGACGTCCACAGATCCTTCGTATCGGCATTTCCATAGGCATGGGTGCGGAGATACTGTCGCACCCCGTCACGAAACATGGTGGGTCCGATATGCTGCTCCAACATCCGAAGGACAGATGCCCCTTTTTCATATGTCAAGATGTCAAACATCGCATCTGCATCCTTAGGGGCACGCACTGGGTACTCGATCGGTCTCGTACTCACCAACCCGTCGACTGAGAACGCGGCGGCCCGTGCAACGCTGAAACTCTCCCATCGCTTCCATTCTGGCTTCCAATCATCGACCGCCAGCATTTCCATGAAGGTCGCAAAGGCTTCATTGAGCCACAGCCCGTTCCACCAAGACATGGTGACAAGATCGCCGAACCACATGTGGGCGTTCTCATGGGCCACCACATCGGCCACTCGTTCAAGCTCGGCATGTGTTCCCGTACGTTGATCCACAAGCAGCGCAGTTTCCCGAAACGTAATCGCGCCGAGGTTTTCCATGGCCCCTGATGCAAAGTCCGGAATTGCGAGAAGATCCAGCTTATCGCCTGGGTAGGAGATACCGTAGTAGTCTTCAAAAAACTTGAGCGACGCTGCCGCGATATCTTGCCCGAATGGGGTAAGTGACTGCTTGCCAGGAATCGTCCAGAGTCGAAGCGGCGTCTTCCCGATATAAACAAGCTTCGTCGCTTCAAGTCGTCCTACGATGAAGGCAACAAGGTACGTCGACATGGTAATACTTTCGGCAAATCGGACGACCTTCTTGTTGTTCTCCATCGACTCGGAAACGACCGTAGTATTCGACACAGCCGTGAGCTCTGGGGCGACGACCAACGTTGTGGCAAAGACGGCTTTGAAATCAGGCTCATCCCAACAAGGAAAGGCCCTACGCGCATCGGTCGCCTCGAACTGCGTGGCGGCCAACGTCTGCGCTGTTCCTGACTGGTCCTTGTAGGTACTGCGATAGAATCCACGGAGCTGGTCATTCAGTTTCCCGTGGAACGAGAGGTAGAGCTTCCAGGCACCTTGTGAAATTGGCCTTCCAAGTGAGAATGTGGCCCGTTGGAGTGAATGGTCCAATTCGGTGGCCGCTTCAATTCGATGCCCATCCTGTCCTTCAAGCTGCGCGGTATCAATGACGAGATCGACAGCATTCAAGATAATCGCTTGTGTTGTCTGGTGTACCGTGAGGGTGATCGTCACCTGGCCAGTAAACGTCGCTGTTGTGAGATCCGGTTCGAGCCGAAGCTCATACCGAGTCGGAACTACATGGCGCGGCAGTCGATAGGGGTCGATCGTGAGCGTCTCATCAGGCATGATGTCTTCCCCTTTGAGTCCAGTCCTTGTTATGGCATGGGTTATTGCTGCTGGAGGAAATGTATACGCTATCGGGATGGTCAGAAGGAAGCGAGTGTATCGATGGAGAATCAGAAGAAAGTTACGCTGGCTGAGCGACAGGCTACTTCCTAAGCGCATGCACCGTGCGAACACCTTGGGGTGTGCCGATGATCAGCACATCCGTCCGCCCGACAAAGAGACCTGTTTCGACGACGCCAGGGATCAAATTGAGCGCCGTTTCGAGTTCTCCTGGCTGGGTGATCCGATCGAGATGGACATCGACAATGAAGTGGCCGGCTTCGGTGAGAAATGGACCTCCGTTCCGTTCGCGCAAGACAACTCGGCTCTTAGTGAGCGATTCGATCTCTCTTGCGGTACTTCCCCACCCGAAGGGAATGACTTCGATTGGCAGGGGGAAAGCCCCACCCAGGATTGGGACTTGTTTTGTGTGGTCCACGACTACGATGAATTGTTTGGCTGAGGAGGCCACGATTTTTTCTTTTAAGAGAGCGCCGCCTCCACCCTTGATGAGATTGAACTGTGGATCGACCTGATCGGCCCCGTCGATGGCAACGTCAATCTCCCATCGGTTGTCCGCTTCGAGGAGGGGAATACCGGCTTGTTTGGCAAGCGCCGCGGTTTCTTGAGACGTCGGAACCCCTCTCAGGTTCATACCAGCCCGAACCTTCTCCCCCAAGGCTCGGATCATATGTTTGGCCGTGGAGCCGGTTCCGAGTCCAACCACCATCCCGTTGCGGATGAATTGCGCTGCCTCGGTTGCAGCCGTTTTTTTGAGTTGGTCGAGGTCGTCTGAAATCATGATGCCGGCTTGAGCGACAGGGCACTGGCTACGGACGCTGCACCCAGCAGAGCCGTTTGCTGATTCATGATCACTTTGACCGGCATCTTACTGAGCAATTTTTTATAACGGCCTTTGTTCAGGAATCCTTTCATAAAGGTCCCGTCTTTGAGTTTTGTAATGAGTTTCGGCGCAATCCCACCCCCCACATACACCCCATCCAGCGAGAGCGCCTTCAAGGCAAGGTTTCCGGATTCTGCCCCATAAATTGACGAAAAGAGTTCCAATGCCTGCGAGGCAATTTCCGCTTGGCCTTGGAGACCCGCTTGGGCAATTTCCGCCGCTGGATTACCGGCCTTAATTTTTTCCATGAGCCATGTCGGCTCATTCTTCTTCGTATCACGCAAGAACTCATAAATCGCGTGGAGCCCAGGCCCGGACAAAATTCGCTCATAGCTGACATGGAGATATTGGCTCCGCAGATACCGAAGAAGGTCGATTTCCTGATCATTGTTCGGCCCGAAATCCGCATGTCCTCCTTCTGACGGCATAGGGCGATATGATTTGCCGTCCCAAAACAGAATGGCCTCGCCCAATCCTGTCCCAGCCGCAATCAGGGCAAGCGCTTGTCGTTTTTTAGGTGGATTCCCGGCATTCAATACTTCCAATTCATCAGGACGCAGCGACAGAATGCCATACGCCGTGGCTTCCAAATCATTGAGCAACTGCACGCGAGGAACTGCAAATCGATCCGCGATCGTGAGTCCATCCACGACCCAGGGAAGGTTGGTCGTCTCGCAATGGTTGTCGATGACCGGTCCCGCAATCCCGAAGCACGCGGCTGTGACCTTCGCCTCTGAAGTGGTCTGTAGCCCTTGTTTCTCACTGACATTGGATTCGCCCGGGCCCACTGCCACTGGTGGTGCCGGTGGGGTAAGGAATTCTGACAGGATGTCCTCCAGTGAGGTATAGTCGGCACTGTGAAAACTCTCCAGGCGAATCGGGTCCACACGCTCGTTCGTCCACTCATAGAGCGCAAGGTTGGTTTTTGTTCCCCCAATATCTCCCGCGAGAATCATACGTCTCCTTACTGTGGCCGTTGCCTTGTCAGCCCTGCTGCAGCCGCTTGGTCCAGCATCCAGACAAGCTGTCCGGATTTGGGAGTGATCTTAGCAGCGGGCAGAGACCGATCCGCTTCCGATGTCGGTTCGAGAATCCGACGGATCATGTCGGCTTTCCCCTTGCCGGTCACGAGGAACAGTACCATAGCTGCCTGATTCAACACACCTAGGGTCAACGTCAGGCGGGACCGGATCCCCGTGGGGGCTTGGCCGACGGTGACGACCTTCTTTGTCTCCTGCAAGGCAGATGTCCCAGGAAAGAGCGATGCTGTATGCCCATCGTCACCCAGACCCAACAGAACGAGGTCGATCCGAGGCATTGTAGGCGGTTGAGTCTCAGTTAGTTGGCGGATGGTCTGCTCGTACTCCCGGGCGACAGCTGAAGGGCCTTCACCCTCGCCCTTCATCCTGAATATGTGATCTGGCTGAATAGCCAACGGGTGGAAAAGCGAGGCCTGCGCCATGTTGAAATTACTGTCCTGATGATCTGGAGGGACGCAGCGTTCATCACCGAATAGGAAATGGATCTTCTTCCAATCAAGCCTGGTCCTCCACTCTGGCGATGCAAGGGTTTGATAGAGCGTCTTCGGAGTTGAGCCTCCGGAAAGGGCCATGATGAACCGACCATTGGCCAGAATGGCCCGTTCACTGACGGAGGCAATGAACGCAGCAGCCTGGTGTGCCCAATCCTGCACGGAGCCCGCAACGCGGATGTCCGGAATGGCTGCCATATCAACGACGCGTTTTCCGGTGAGGTTTCCTCGTTCCTGTACGGCGACGAGACCGGCGGGTCCCCGTCACCGCTGCTGCGATAGCATTGACGACGGTCACGGGATTTCTTCCCAATTGAACCCGTATGGCCTGCCGATGGTGCGTACGGAGTGATTCGAGATCTCCGCTCGCCTGGGCATTCGCCAAGGTTCCAAATGAAAATGGTCTCCCTGGAATAGGCAGGTCGGGAGCCATCTGATCAACTAATTCCAGGAACACACCGGTATTCGGTCCTCCCTTGTGGAGTTGTCCTGTTGAGTGGAGATAGCGCGGTCCGTAGCCAAATGTCGTGGCCACGGAGTATGTAGACATGAGTGCACGGCGGAGCCGACCGACAGCTGCTTCGAGAGGACGGGTTGGAGTCGTGTATCCAAGCACCGACAGGTATGTTCCTGGTTGAAGGAGCCCAGACAACGCCTTCGCCACTTCCTTCGGCTGATGGTTGGGTTGAGCCGGCAGCCTCCCTGTCGATTGGAAAGTCTCAAGCACTCGATTCGTGTTGTCTTTGCTTTCCTGGACATTCGGCTGGTCGAACGGGTGAATGCCCAGGACATGGCCCGCAACCGCCGTGGCAAACTCCCATCGGAAAAACTCAGCACCCAGATCATAGCAATCGCGGAGATTAAATTGCAGAACCGGCTGATTAGCCTTCGCCAGTGCCTGTACGGCTTGATCGAGCGCTACATTCTTCTCTCTGTTCAACTTGAGGTACACAAAGAATCGATCGGCTCCATACGCATTCGGTTTCAGAACCGGTTCCTGTGCGATGGGAATGAGGCCTGTCCCTTCCTTGCCTGTACTTTCTGCGAGTAGCTGCTCAACCCAGAGACCGAAAGTAGTGAGAGACGGTGACGCAATGACGGTCACCTTATCACGACCAGTCTTCGCAAGGCTGCCCATCGCGGCACCCAGATACGCGCCGGGATTGGTCTGCATGTCTGTCGACACCCGGCATCGTTCAGCCATATCGGCAGCCCGGTCCAGGAGTTTGGGAATATTCACCCCAAGAAGGGCCGCCGGAACCAATCCAAAGAGGGACAGGACAGAATAGCGTCCACCGATATCAGCGGGGTTGGAGAAAATCTCACCAAACCCATAGTCTTTCGCCATCTTTTCCAAACCCGTCCCCGGGTCAGTAATCGCGACAAACTGGTTCCCTCCCTGGTTTCCCTTCGCCTTCGTCACCAGTTTCCAAAAGTGTGCGAAGAGCGACATAACTTCGATGGTTCCCCCGGATTTACTCGCGACCAGAAAGAGCGTCCGTGCCGGAGAGATAGCCTTGGTAACTTGGCGTATCCACCCCGGAATCGTCGAATCAAGCACCCATAGTCGTGGGGCTCCTTTCTGAGGTCCGAACGCCGTGCGAAAAACCTCGGGTCCGAGGCTACTCCCACCCATCCCCAGCAGCACGACATCCTTCACACTGTGTTTTTTTGCATCCGCCACACAGCGCTGTAGGAGCTCAAGCTGTTGACGCATCTGGTCCTGGACCGTCAACCACCCCAACCGATCAGTAATTTCCTTGGGATCCGGTTTCCAGAGCCGATGGTCTTTCGACCAGATCCGTTCGATCACCTGATCACGATTCAGTGCTTCAAGGGCTGGCTGGACGGTTGCGCGGAACAACGGCGGCAGCTTGTCGCTGGTGCGCATAGACATCGACCTCCTAGTTCAACAGGATGTTGCTGAGATCGGGGCGATTCGTTTTTGTATCTTATGGAATCATCAACAAAAAGACAACCTGAACGACATGCTATGCATTCCTATTTATCTGAAGAACGGCGAATGACAAGCGCCATTCCATCGACGAGAGACCATGCCAACGATTGGGCATGATCGGCGGTGAGGGTCAGCCGCAGATAAGACGATGGCTCGACAGGTTGGTCGGCAAAGAACTGAGCTACCCAATCCTGCACATTGTGCCATCCGACTTTTCCGAGCAGGACCGCACTCCGGAAAAGACCATCGTTGCCCACAGATGGAACCACAGTCAGGCTCAGAGGCGGCGTAAATGTCAGGACATAGTCGGTCGGCATGTCCGCGACAGAAATCGGTTCCTGCTCGACAGCTGCACCCGGTTCAATCTTTCTCCTCACGACGGGTGGCCGTGCCATCAAGCGATGGACCCCTTTTAAGGCCTCTTGCGGTCCTGCCGACCATGTCGCGATGGGGATTTGGTGAAGACCGATTCCGCGACCTTTAATGAGAATCGTGCTTGCACTCAGATCAATGAGAAGATACGTCTGCGGACGGGCCGCGAGTTTGATCTCTTCTTCCAGAACACGTGTCGCTTCTTTGAGTTCATGCAGGTTATTGGGATTCAGATCGGGAAAGGCTTCGGGTTCCTTTCCCCACCCTGGTGCGGCAAGTGCGAGCAGGAGAAGAATGGCGCAGAAGTTCATCGTCAATGTCTGCGCGTTCTCAGTGGATTAAAAGATCATGATCGGTGTCCCCACTCGAGCGAGTTTGTAGACACCCTTCAGATCGTTGTCGTTGAGCCGAATGCACCCATGCGTCACGTTTTTTCCCAATAGCCTGGTATAGAGCGTCCCATGGATGAAGTACCCTTTACCGAATCCGAGTGCATAGTCACCGAGTACTCCCTGTTCGGCACGGTCCACAGCATTTTGTGGAACGGCGAGCCCCTCTTCGACGAATGCCCAATCCGGCTTGATCCATGTAGGATTGGTCAATTTGGACTTGACGAGAAATTCCCCTCGCGGCGTGTCGAACACCCATTGATTGTTGCCTTCACCGGGCTTGTCAAGAATCGTCCCGCTCCCAGTCGATGCAATGGCATCAAGAACGATTTCATCCTGACGCTTCACATAGAGTCGGTTTCTGGCTGTATCTACCAAAATATAAGGCTGGTTAGGCGTGAGTTGGGCCAGCTGTTTGGAAAGCGCCTTATATCTGGCCTGTAGCGTACGAAGGGAGGCTTTATCTTCAGCTGGTGCCGGCTGAATCTCATGACTTGTACCGGATGTGGGAGAGGTGGTCGTCGGAGCATTCATCGCCAGGAGGAGGACGAGAATGACCGCGAACGCTGCAAGAAGGATTCGCCCCATTGGTCTACGCTCAGATTTCTTCTTTGCTATGGTCGAGTTGCGCTAATGCCGATGCGACTGCATTTTGCTTGCTTAACGCACCGACGATGGTGACCGGTGTCCCAACCGGGACGCTCTCATAGAGAACCGTCATATTGGAGTTATCGAGCATCACGCACCCGAGAGTCTGCGCCAGCCGTTCATTGTCTGCACCATGAATTTCGATCTGACCGCCTATGCTTTTGAACGGGGAAATTTTCCCCGACCGTTTTGCAAGCTGGAAGCGCCGTCGATCCTCGCCATTAGGGTAGTCTAGAGCCAATGCTCGGTAGAACTGCGTCTGGCCTGGCCCCCGTCTGTCGGTAACACGATAGCGCCCTTCCGGAGTCGCCCCGTCTCCCTGAAACTGCTTCTCGAGCATGCCGTTGAACCCCAAGCGAACTGAATATGATACCACCTTCCGACCACCCTTGTAGACACTCAGCTCTCGCTCGGCCTTGCTTACCACGATGGCGGTCGCCTGATGCGTGCGCGACCAATCAATCGTCTGTTTGGCCAAGGTCTGCCAGTAGATGATCCGACTCTCGTCAGCGTACCGCCCTAGTTCTTGACTGAGTAAGGACGCTTGCGCTTTGAGCGCGTGACCGGCTTTCTCCGCTGCCTGCATGGCTCGCGGGTAGTTCTTTTGTTCAAGAAATGATCGCGCTTGTTTGACGAGGAGATCCGTCTGAACGCCTTTTTCTCCGAGCAGAATGCGTCCGTCAATCGCCTCAACCTTGGCTGCGACGCTGCGAAGCTGGTCCTCCAATCGTGTCACCTTCGCTTGCAGGGCACGCTGTTGCGAGACCTGCCGATCGTGGAGTTGCGACACGGTACGCTCGCCCATGACGTAGAGCCAGCGGAGATCACTTTCAAGCTCGCTGGATTCCCAAGGCCAGCGAATTACGTCATCATCAAGTTGGGCGCGGGCTTTTAGCAGTGCCCATTGTCGAACGAACTGGCTATATTCTTCAGGAGCGGTTTCGGGAGCACGCAGGGCGATGAGATCGTGATCGATGGCTTCAACAGCGGCAAGCAGATCTGGAGGAACAGCTTGCACGCAACCGACCAAGCCGGCCATACAGAGTAGTGCGGTCACTATTCGATATGTCTGATTACCCCCCATACTGTGATTATTTTCTCCGTCCAGGTTTTCCTTTCCCCACCTTGGCCAGGGCGTTTTGTATTTCAGTTGAAACAGCTTGACTCATATCATGAATGGCCTTGGCCTGAGTTTGTGCGGCTGGAAAATCTTCTTTGTCGATGGATGCTTGAACCTGTTTGAGCAACGACTTCAGGCCTTCAACATCGTTCCTGATCGCTTCCACCGCGGCCCGATCCTTCCCAACCGGTGCCTTGGCAACGAGATCTTGGGTCGCTCTCACAGCCTCTTCCGCAACCTGTTGAGCCTGCAAGGCTGCTGCTTTGGCCTCTTCCTTCTTTTGAACTGACGCGGTCTTTATTCGGTCACTTTCTGCCTTAGCCGAAGCAGAGAGCTGTTGCGCTTTGCCGTAGTCCCGAAACAATCCGAACTTTCCTTCTTGATCGGAGACTTCTTTCCTCATGGCCGCCAGTGTCCCCTCAAGCTTGGCGTATTCTTCCGCAGAATACGTGGCCGCCCCGCTCTCCTGTGCTTCTTTCAACGCCTTTTCAGCCTCTTGGAGCTGTTGGGTTGGTGGGTCCGCACACCCCGCCGTCAGTGATAGAGTGAGGGCTATCGATACAAGGGCTACTCTTCTCGCCATGCTATGGGTCCTCCTTAATGGAATCGCTTCTGAAAGCTAAGTTAATCCCAAGTCTTCCTTGATGAGTCCGATGTTAGGTAGATTCGGCCAGCGTATCAGACTTCTGATTTTGGGCATACTAACACACCTAAACGAACGAGCAAGCCCGGTGCCACTGATCACCATTGTTCATGAATCCCGACTCCTTCGATTTCATATACTTACACTGATAGTATCATACCGACTAGTTTGATCTTGTGGCATTCTGGTGAGTGAACGCAAAACCGCCTCAATATAAAGAGATCGGACAGGATAACTATGGGGTCCTTACTATCTATCACCCGCCGTACGCCCATGAAATTGACAGACCCCTCTGCCTCCCCTATAATCCACCGTTCATTTGATGTTGATTCGTTGCGGTTTGGAAGGAAAGGGGAACCATGTCGTTTACATTTCAACAGCCATCCAACTTAAAGAAAAAGCGTGAACATGGGTTTCGAAAGCGCATGAGCACAAAAAACGGTCGTAAGGTTCTGGCCCGTCGACGCGCGAAAGGACGCGCTCGGTTGACTGTCTAGGCCTATCGTCTCGGGTTGTGCAGGTGTTCTTCGTGTCGCTCCCCAATCTCCTGAGTTCTTGTTGAGCGTACGCCCACCTACCAGTTACAGTCTTCCCCGGGGTCATGAGCGGATGGGACACGACAAAAGCACACCCCCTTGTCCGGTAATACCCAAGACTTACAAGCGTGATGATATTTTTTTGAGAAGTCACCGAGATATCCAAGCTGTCAAGGATCATGGGCGACGAATTTCGACGGCGCTTTTCAACCTTCTGGCCTGCAAGGTGGACCATACACCGAGCCGGGTTGGAATTGTCGTTGGCAGACGATTTGGGAATGCCGTCAGACGCAATCGTGCAAAGCGTGTGTTCCGCGAGTTGGTGAGAGATTCTTATTCAGGATTGGTTTCCGGAAGTGGAATCCTTGTCTTCCCCAAAAGGGATGTTCTCTTGTCGTCCCGGACCGATTTACTCCAAGCCTGGAAGGCAGCACTCGCACGCATGAGCCTTCTTCGCCCTGATTGAGATTGTCATGAAACAGGTTTTCCTATGGATACTACAAGGATACCGTCTGGTGATCTCACCCATGTATGGTCCGACTTGTCGATTTTATCCTTCATGCTCGCATTATGCTTCGGATGCTATCGCCAAATACGGCGCATGGCATGGATTCTGGCTAGCCTGTGTCCGACTGTTGAAGTGTCACCCTTTCCATCCGGGAGGGGAAGATCCAGTCAGGTAGTGATACAAGCTCATTTTAATAACGAAAGTATATTCTCCACATGGAAAAGCGCCTCGTTGTCTTTTTAATCCTCTCAGCCGCGATTGTCTTTGGATATGAGTATGCGCTCAAAGGATTGGGCCTGCTACCGCCTCCAACCGTCTCGGATTCCGCAGGATCAATCCCTGATGAAGCAGCCTCTGCTCCAGGCACCACTTCCGTAAGCCAGCAAGCAACTCCTGAGGCTGGGAAAACCCCGGAGTCACTTGGTACATCCCGTAGTGAAAATCCAAAGGTGCCATCCGCTCGCATGGAGTCCGTCGCTGCGGCATCGGTTGAGATAGAGACTGAGCTCTATCGTGCCAAGTTCACCTCTAGAGGAGCCGTGCTGACAAGCTGGGAGCTTAAACGCTATCGCAGCAGCTCTGATGGGAAGTCTCTTGTCCAGCTCGTTAGACAGGGAGGAAAATTTGCCGACCCCCTCACCGTCACAACAGACGACGCAACACTTGCAAAGGAATTAAGGGAAAGCGTTTACAAGGTAGAGCAGGATTTTACGACCTTAGATCAAGAACACCCAATCGGCCACATCACATTCCACTACGGCAACCCCGGTTCTGACATACGCCTTGAGAAACAATTCACCTTTCATGCCGACAGCTATATTGTGGACATCAGCTTGACGTCCAAAGGACTGACAGGGCCTTTGAAAGTGGAATTGGGCACCAATTTCGGCGTGGTGGAGTGGGGCGAGGGATTCATCGGTTCTGTTGGGACGGTGTCGTTGATCGACGACAAGCTGGACACAGACGCCCCGGAATCCGACACGGAGCGTAAAGGCACACTGGCTTGGACTGCCTTGCAGGACAAGTACTTCATGTCTGCGCTGATTCCGAAAGGGAGTACCTCCGCTTGGCCGAAGAAACAGGGTGAAAAACTGGTTTCTACCGGCGTTCGTATGGGTGTCGATCCATCTGGCGCACCGCTCACATTACAGTTATTTGCGGGGCCGAAGGAATTCGACACACTTCAAAACCTACATATCCGCCTTGAAGATACGATTGACTTCGGATGGTTTCTGTTCGGTAGCTGGGACATGGTGAGGGCCGTCGCCAAACCGATCTTTTCCGTACTTCGTTCCATCAACGAGTACACCCACAATTACGGTATCACCATCATCCTATTGACGGTTGCCATCAAGCTGTTATTCATCCCCTTGCAGTACAAGAGCTACTCGTCCATGAAGCAGATGCAGACGATCCAACCGAAGGTGGCTGCACTCCAAGAGAAGTTCAAGGATGATCGTGACCGGTTGAATCGTGAGCTGATCAAGCTGTATCGCGATCATAAGGTTAATCCTGTGGGGGGCTGTCTACCGATGGTCCTTCAAATGCCGGTGTTCGTGTCCCTGTTCAATATTCTTTATATGACGATCGACCTTCGACAAGCGCCCCTGGGCCTCTGGATCACTGATCTGTCCGTTCAGGATCCCTATTACATTCTGCCAATTATCATGGGAATCAGTATGATGGTGATGCAGAAGATTCAGCCCACCACGATGGATCCCGCCCAGGCGAAGATGATGTTGATGCTGCCCGTGGTGATGACGTTCCTGTTCATTAACTTTCCTGCTGGTTTAGTCTTGTACTGGCTGACCAACAACGTCTTGTCCATCGCCCAGCAGTTTGTCACGGACCGGTTCTTCTTTAAAAATCGATCAGTGGCTCTGACTACGGATGAGCCGAGCAAGCAAAAGTGAAGTTCCCTGGGCCGGCCTCATACGATTAGGCGTCACGACTATGGTGGATCGTGCCTATCGACGGAGCGCCTGAGGACACAATTTGTGCCATTGCAACCCCGATGGGTGAGGGTGGCATTGGGATCATCCGCATTAGCGGCCAGAATGCAACAGCCATCGCCTCCAAACTTGTGAGGCTGCGCACAAACGGATCCTTCAATACCCTTCCCACACATACGCTGCATCTTGCCGATATTGTCTCTGCGCCTCATCCTGAGTCAGCCGGTGATTCAGGGCCATCAATGACCAGGGAGCACATCATTGACGAAGGCCTGGTGGTCTATATGAAAGGCCCGCACTCGTTTACGGGAGAAGATGTGGTGGAATTTCATTGCCATGGAAGTACGACGGTACTCCACCGCGTCTGTGAATCCTGCGTCGCAGCTGGAGCTCGATTGGCCCAACCTGGTGAATTCACGAAGCGCGCTTTCCTGAATGGGCGGCTGGATCTGTCTCAAGCAGAGGCGGTCCTAGATACCATCAAGGCAAAGTCGGATTTTGCGCTTACGATCGCCCAGCGGCAGCTCCGTGGAGATTTAGGACGGTATGTACAGGAGCTACGCACCGCGCTTTTATCGCTGACGGCACGGATTGAGGCTGGAATTGATTTTTCAGACGAAGATATTTCTTTCGTCACTCGCGCTGAGCTCCAAACTGCCCTCCAGAATATTGCGCGTCAGATACAAGAGGTGTTGGACACCGCCCAAACCGGTCGGGCTTTGCGCGAAGGAATACGAGTAGTCCTCGCTGGCCCTCCCAATGTAGGGAAATCAAGCCTACTCAACAGCCTCATTCATGACAATCGCGCGATAGTTACTGATGTCCCGGGGACAACGCGGGACCTCATTGAAGAAACCGTGATGTGGAATGGACTTTCTATCACATTAGTAGATACCGCTGGTTTGCGTGACACAGTCGATGTCGTTGAACAGGAGGGAATCAAACGATCCAAGACCGCCCAGGCAGAAGCAGACCTCATACTTTATGTGATTGACGCTGTGTCGGTTCAGAAGTCCGGGGTTCATGAGTTTCCTTTCCCGCTGGTTGACCCTAAACAGCTCGTCGTTCTAAACAAAATCGATGTGCTGGCTCCATTTACGCCGCAACCCCTGTCTGAAGAATTGGCACACCGTTTATGCCAGCGCATTCTTCCAATTTCTACAAGAACTGGTGAAGGTCTTGATGAACTGAAGACAGCCATCACCTCTCGCTTTCTCACTGGATCTTTTGAGGCCTATGAAGGGGTAGTTATCACGAATGTCCGTCATCGTACTGCATTGGAGCAGGCAACCACTGCGATTATGCAGGCTATGTCTTCCATCAAGGGCGGAGGGCAAGCGGAACTTCTGGCCGTTGATCTCCACGATGCGGCTGATGCGTTGGGAGAGATTATTGGGACTTTGACGTCGGATGATGTACTTGCACAAATTTTCTCACAGTTTTGTATCGGCAAATAGGTAACCGACATGGCACAGACCTTTGACGTGATCGTGGTTGGAGGTGGACATGCGGGCTGCGAAGCTGCTCTTGCTTCCGCACGGATGGGGGCCATGACCTTACTCTTGACGATGGACCTTTCTCGCATCGCTCAGATGTCGTGCAATCCAGCGATCGGTGGAATTGCGAAGGGACACCTGGTCAAAGAAATCGATGCACTTGGCGGTGAGATGGGACGTAATACCGATCAGTCCGGTATCCAGTTTCGATTCATCAATACGAGTAAAGGGCCGGCAGTCCGGGCCTTACGAGCCCAGTGTGATAAATCCCTGTATCGACAGGTGATGCAACACACTCTCAAATCCGAACCCTTGCTGACGATATCCGAAGGTGTCGTCGATCGATTGCTGGTGCACGGTGGAACCGTGACCGGAATTGTTACCGGATCCGGCGAGACCATTTACTCGAGAGCCGTTATTCTAACATCGGGTACTTTTCTTAAGGGACTTATCCATATCGGTTTACAACGCTTCCCGGCTGGGCGGGCGGGCGAAGCCTCGGCCGAACACCTTTCTGACTGCATGCGAGATTTAGGGTTCGAGGTGGGCCGGCTGAAGACTGGAACACCTCCCCGCTTGGATAAGGATACCATCGACTTCTCAGTGATGGTTCCTCAACCTGGCGATGCACCCCCTCCTCCATTTTCCTATCGCACACAGAGCATCACCACTCAGCAGATTCTTTGCCATTTGACCTATACGGGGCAGGCAACACACGATCTAATTCGACAAAATTTAGATCGGTCCCCTCTGTACGGTGGTGTGATTGAATCCACCGGGCCTCGCTATTGTCCCTCTATTGAAGACAAGGTGGTTCGCTTTGCCGATAAAGAGCGGCACCAGATTTTTATTGAGCCAGAAGGCCTAGACTCTAACGAGTTCTACCCAAACGGGATCTCAACAAGCCTGCCCGTCGATGTTCAAGCCGCAATCCTGAAAACAATCCCCGGATTAGAATACGCTAAAATACTTAAACCTGGCTATGCCATAGAATACGATTACTTTCCTCCGCGGCAACTCTATCGAACGCTTGAAACCAAATTGGTGACAGGACTTTATCACGCAGGTCAGATCAATGGGACGTCCGGATATGAAGAAGCCGCTGCTCAAGGTTTAGTAGCTGGGATCAATGCTGTTCTCAAAATCAGAGAATGTCCGCCATTTATATTGGATCGCTCCCAGGCCTACATAGGTGTACTCGTCGATGATCTCATCACCAAGGATGCTTATGAGCCATACCGGATGTTCACTTCGAGAGCCGAATATCGATTGCTGCTCCGCCATGGGAATGCCGACCTCCGCCTTATGGAGATCGGGTATGAGTTAGGACTTATTCCGCGAGATTCGTATGAAAGGTTGGTTCGCAAAAGAGAATTGATCGAATCGGAGATTTCAAATCTGTGTGGTTCGAGACCTCAATTTACAGAACAGATTAGCTTTCGGACTAGGGGCACGTACCTTGAAAATGCTTCTTCAGCCCAATCCATGGCCCAGTTACTTCGCAGGCAAGAAGCTCGTTATCATGAGCTTATGAAGATTTTTGATATCCAACCAGTTGATGATAACATTGCCGAGGAAGTCGAACTTCAAATCAAATATGAGGGATATATACAGAGGCAAGTGCGGCAAGTTGAAAAGTTTCAAAAACTTGAGAAAAAGTTGATACCTAGTTCATTTAATTATGACATGGTCTCAGGATTCTCGCATGAAGTCCGTGAAAAGCTTAACCGTGTCAGACCGGAGACCGTCGGACAGGCCTCACGAATTTCTGGAGTCACTCCAGCCGCAATTTCCCTGCTGCTTGTGGCAATTGAAAAAGGAAGGCGGCAAATTCATTACAACGCTCAACTTCCTGAAAATTCTCGATAGACACCTTTTCTATTGACCTCCTCCCGTTATCAGCGTAATTGTTCCACGTGGAACAACGTGAAGCCCTCGAACACCTACTCCATGAAAGCTCAAATGAAATTGGCGTTCCGATTGAACCAGATCAAGCGCAACAATTCCTTCTGTACCTGAAGCAGTTGAATATTTGGAATCAATCGTTCAATCTCACTGCCATCACGAAAGACGAGGAAGTGATCGTCAAACACTTCATCGACTCTCTAGCAGCGCTGAAAGCTATAAATATTGGAACTGAAGCTCATATTCTCGATATTGGTACTGGGGCAGGTTTTCCAGGTATTCCGTTAAAAATCGTTAGACCAGATCTTTCCGTAACACTGGTTGAGCCAGTCCACAAGAAATCAGCCTTTCTGCATTTTATTGTCGGCCTCTTACAGCTGAAATGCGTTAACGTTTTTCAGGGGACCATTGAGCGATTCAACAGCACACGTTCTGTCACAATGCCGTATGATTATCTGACAACTCGAGCGCTCAACCCATCACTGATTTTTCAGAATGCACAGAACTTACTGATTGAAGGCGGTAAGGCAATTATTTATTCGGCCAGGCCGTTTGATAAAACCTTGTTACCCAACGATTGGAATTTTGTAGGCGACTATACGTTCGAATTACCCTATGCTCACGGGTCTCGAACTATTACAATATTTTCACATCGTGGAGAATTGTCCTCTCACGTTGTTCCACGTGGAACATAAATTTGGTTTAGGAGTCTTTTCGTGGGAAGAGTTATAGCGGTTGCCAATCAGAAAGGCGGGGTAGGAAAGACGACCACTGCCATTAATCTTTCAACAGCGATTGCCCTTGAGGGGAAAGCTGTATTGTTGATTGATATAGATCCACAAGGAAATGCAACAAGTGGCCTTGGCATAGACCAGAGAACCTTGAAAAGGAGCACCTACAGCTGCCTCGTCAAAAACAGCACTATTCACGAATCCATAATAGAAACAACTATTTCTGGACTCAACCTCTTACCGGCTAATGCCGATCTCGCGGGTGCTGAGGTGGAACTCGCAAATCTCGATGGTCGTGAAGGTCATCTTCGATCACTGGTTGCTGAAATACGAGACCAATACGATTTTGTCATTCTTGATTGCCCACCAGCACTTGGTATTCTTACCATTAATGCCCTCACAGCAGCCAATTCTGTGCTCATACCTGTTCAATGCGAATACTACGCGATGGAAGGCCTGACCAGACTCGTCGGAAGCATCGAGCTTGTCCGTCAATCGTACAATCCGGGCCTAGAGATTGAGGGTATCGCCCTCACGATGTTTGATTCGCGAATCAGTCTTTCTCGGCAGGTGGCAGACCAAGTACGGTCTCATTTTGCGCATAAGGTATACCAGTCCGTGATCCCTCGTAATGTTGCACTTGCAGAAGCACCCAGTTACGGTCGGCCGGGAATCCTCTATAACATGGCATCCTCCGGGTCGCAGTCTTACGTATCACTAGCTAAGGAGTTTATTGCGCATGGAGAAAAAGGCTCTCGGTAAAGGGCTCGACGCGCTGTTGCCCCCCGTCAGGCTGAGCAGGGCTGAAGACACGGCCGATGTACAACGGATTCCGATCGACCAGATTGTGCCGAATCGCTATCAACCACGGCAGACCTTCCTTCAGCAAGAGCTCACTGAACTCACGGCATCCATCAAGGAGAGCGGCGTTATTCAGCCCATTATGGTCCGCCGGAAGGGCGATGGCGTCTATGAGTTAATTGCCGGAGAACGACGCTGGCGGGCCTCCAAAGAGGCCGGACTTACCGTCATTCCCGCCGTACTCAAGAATTGTACGGATCAGGAATCCTTACTCCTCGCTCTGGTCGAAAATCTGCAACGTGAAGATTTAAACCCGATGGAGACAGCTCGCGCCTATTCACGAATGATGAAAGAATTCGGTCTGACCCAAGAAGCCGTCGCCGCCAAGGTAGGCCGGGACCGGTCTTCAGTGGCCAACTTTATCCGTTTAACCCATCTCCCCCTCGATCTCCAAGGACTTGTGGAAGGAGGAACTCTTTCCACCGGTCATGCCAAAGCCCTTCTCAGCCTCTCCACCCCAGAAGCGCAGCTGCGGATTGCAAAACTAGTGACAGCTGGAAATTTGTCTGTTCGGCAAACAGAGAAACTGATCGAACAATCCATCATCGCTAAACAGCCCGTCGCGCGACCCCCTCGAACCACACAATGGAGAGATCTTGAAGACAGATTACAAAAGCGTCTTGGCACCAAAGTGACCCTCCACCCCCGTGGTCAGGGCGGGAAACTCGTGATCCACTACTTCTCCTCCGACGAACTGGACGGGGTCGTCGAAACCCTGTTGGGTTAATGCTCGCCCCAAGCCTTCCTCCCCCTAAACCTCAATATTTCGCCCACCCCTGCCCACCCACTAAATATCTCCCCCAAACCAACCGATATGGAACATAACGGCACCGCACCGCTTGTTCTGTCAGGGGCCAGCCACATTGTGAGAGGGGGGGATCGTATGTGGAAAGATAAGCAAGATGGTAGACGCACGGATGACAACGACTTAGATGCCATGAGCTCGGCGCTCGATACGCCACGGCCTGACACCGGCCATGACGTCAGCGCGTTCGTCGGTAAGGGAGTCGTTTTCAAGGGAACCATCTCGTATAACGGAACCGTGCGTATTGACGGAACCCTAGAGGGGGAAATTCATACGGACGGCATCTTACTCGTGGGCGAAGATGCGGTTCTTAATGCCAAAGTCGCGGCCGGAACAATTGTCTGTAAGGGCAAGATCACCGGGGATATCACGGCGCGAGAAAAGATGAAATTGCGAGCGCCCGCGGTGATCAACGGTGGGGTCACGACTCCAATGCTTTCCATGGAGGAAGGCGTCTCATTCAACGGAACGTTGGAGATGGAACAACAAGCCCGTCCCGTTCACAAAGATCTACCGCTTCATTCTGTTGGGACCGGTACCGAGCCACCCGTTCGCCGGCTGACCGTCTAGCGGAATAGTGTCGGAGCGGTGAGCGAGGGACACGCGGCAGCCAGGTCAAAGGATCCTGGACCATGTACCACGTTCACCACTCCCTCGACCCCGGTCTTGTCACAAGGAGCAGAGAGCGCTCATGTGGGCCATCGGAGAAAAACAGGCAACCGACACCCCTCCCAACGACAACTTTACCTTTCTCAGTAAGGGAGTCGATTTTAGGGGCATCCTGAATTTTGACGGAACCATACGAATTGACGGTCGGGTGGAAGGAGAAATCACCACCAGTGGGACCCTCATTATCGGGGAGCAAGCCGTCGTGAAAGGGGTAATCTCGGCCGGGGTCCTTATCACCAGCGGCAAAGTCAACGCCACGATCTCAGCAACGGCAAAAATACAAATCCAGAAACCAGGCATCCTCATTGGCGATATCCGTACACCGGGTATTTCTATCGAAGATGGCGCTCACTTTCATGGTATGTGCGATATGGGGGCCCATAAATGGGTGGAAGAGCACTCCTCGTCCAAAAACACTCATGACGCCACTACCTTCCGGGGGAAGACCCGTTCCACCAGCCTCTAGCCGACATTGTTCAACCGCTTCGTAACGAACCTGCTTGGGCTACACAATGTCCTGAATCAGCGTACCTCTTTCGTGGGAAAGAACCACATACGCTTTTCCCGTCTTCGTTTCACGTTTCACCGTTCGGCAGCCTCATGGCCCTGTGTGTCATCGACAACCGGACGACGCCCAACGGAAACAGTCACCTCAGCCGGGAGCAAATTGGAGTAGAAGAACTCCCCGATAAAGTGACTAGCCCTTTCCCCTAGACACTCGGTACAATACCGTTCCTATGGCTCGGAAGTCTGTCCTACTGGGCATGAGCGGTGGAGTTGATAGCTCCGTCGCCGCAGCATTACTCGTCCGGCAAGGTTATGACGTCCATGGCATCACTCTTCAGGTGTGGGAACACGAAGACGACTCCGTCGCCACATCAAAGAAGTGGCAAGAACGCGGCTGCTGCAAGGTTGGGATCGCACGGCATGTCGCGAAGCTTCTCGGCATCCCGCACGAGGTCGTTGATACCCGACACACCTTTCGTCACGCCGTCATTGACGACTTCATCCAAGGCTATACCACCGGCACGACACCCAATCCCTGCGTGCGTTGTAATGAACGGGTGAAGATTCATACCCTCGTTGACCTCGCGCTACAACGCAGAGTCGACTATGTGGCAACCGGGCATTATGCGCGATTGCATGACCACAGAGGATTCTCCGTCCTTTCACGGTCCGTCGATCCTCGAAAAGATCAAACATATTTCCTCTATCGTCTCCGAGCTGAATGGCTCCCTCGCCTCCTCTTTCCATTAGGAGGTCTGGAGAAGGCCGCCGTCTGGAAAGAAGCCGAGGCACTGAGCCTGCCAGTCGAGGAACTCAAGGAAAGCCAGGAGATCTGCTTCGTGAGCCAGGGTGATTATCGAACCTTTCTCGAGCAAGAAGCGCCACATTCCCGGAAACAAGGATTGTTTACTGACCAGGAGGGCCGTCCCCTGGGGCAGCATGACGGTATCGCATTCTACACGCCCGGCCAGCGTCGAGGCCTTGGTATCGCCACAGGCCAGCGCCTCTACGTTCATCAGGTGCAGCCCGCAACCAATACAGTGGTGCTCGGACCCAGTGAACGACTTCACTCAGAATGCACCGTCGCGGACCTTAATATGTTTGCTCCCGATTTCCCCTCCCACAGCGCCGACGTTCACGTGAAGGTTCGCTATGCAACGCCTCCTACTCTCGCGACACTCATAGTACTAGACTCGTCAGCCCTGCATGTCCAGTTCCACCAACCGCAACGCGGGTTAAGCCCCGGACAATCGGCAGTGTTCTATAGTGGGGACGACGTTCTTGGTGGCGGTATCATCCAACCCTTCCCCCCATCGTAAATGAAGCCGTGCTTCTTGACTTGTCCCTGAATCTTCAGATAGCCTTTGGAGGTTCGGGTGCGCAATCGTACCACTCCGTCCTGTCATCGACAGACAAAGTGGTCTTTATTGGTCAGAGGGCATCATGTTCGGTTCATTTGGTTGGATGGAACTACTCCTGATCCTGATTATTGTGCTGATCATCTTCGGTGCAGGGAAACTGCCCCAATTGGGGGAAGGCCTCGGCAAAGCCATCAAGGGTTTTAAGAAATCGGTTCATGAAGCCGACGCAATCGATATCACACCAGGAGAACAGCCTTCACAGGGCGAGCCTCAGGCTAGCTCTGCCGCTCAGGTCGGTACTCAGGCTGAACCAACTCCATCGCCCAGGCCCGCGACCACCCAACCCACTCAGGTGAAACAAGGCTAACAGCCCACCCCCTGGTGGATGAATAAATGACGGGGCGCCGTCAGACGATAACCGCAATAGCCAATCATGTTTGGACTGGGCGCAGGCGAGATCCTCATCATTTTGATCATCGCCTTTCTCCTGTTTGGACCCAAAGAACTGCCGGAAGTCGGTCGCCAAGTTGGTAAAGCCATCAAGGGTTTTAAAGATACGGCTGATGACCTTCGCAAATCCGTCGAGCCGGAACTCAACCTGATACAGCAGGAAGTCAAAATGGTAGAGCAAGACCTTCAAGCCTCTCTCAAAGAAGCCGAAGAAGAACTCACAGCGGAACCCAAGGCGGGAGAGGCGGGTCCATCATCATTTCCTAAGTCTGGTCCTGCATGACACAAACATAGGATCACACTCCCCCTGATCACCCACATAAAGGAGAAAGGCAGCCTCCACACCGACATCTCGTAGCTTCGCACTCATCAAGATCTTCATGACGATGGTTGGACACCCTGGCCCAGCTGTTCTCCCCCTCGGGTTCGTATGCAACTCCCTTGGGCTTTTGAGACCGCAACCAAATCCACCTGACGATGAGAGCACCGGATGGTATCTGCCTGTCTAGCGACACGATGGACACACTGTATGGCATGGGAACACCGAAGCAGTTCGGTCATCGGAAGAAAGTTTTCCTCCAATTCCTGACAGTCGTCAGTCTCATCGCAGGTCACTCTACAGTACAGGCAGCCTTCCAACTCCCGGAAGGAGAAAAAATCACGAACCCCATCGTCATCGGACGAGGAATTCCCCAAAAAGAGGCCTATGAGCCATTCGATCCAAGGATCGGTCGCAATTTCAATCTGAAAAACCTCTGGATGCGAGCCGACATGCGTGTGAGACCCGAGTATCGGACCAATGTCTGCTTTGGTGGAGGTATTGGAGCCGCTGGCCAATGTAACGCACCAGGACTCGTTGCCAACAATCTTCCTGGAAAGGCAAACGACCAGTTCGTCCAGCAAATGACTCGATTAGGTATCGGGTATGATCTTTCACCGGACGTCAATTTCTACCTTGAGTTCATCGACTCGAGAACATGGGGCGGGAATGGAACGCCCGTCGGTGCGAATGGTGCAGGAAATAACGGAGATCCCGCCATCCATACCTGCGGTTCCACCCTTGTCGGCTCCACCCCCGCAAACGTACGACCTGCCTGTACCCTTGGGATCCGAGCCGGGTACATGTTGATCCGCAACTTTGCAGGCGTCCAAGGCCTAGGACTTAAAGCAGGCCGGCAATACCTTGTCTTCGGAGATCAAAGCCTCTTCGGTCACTTTGATTGGGCCAATACCGGATGGTCGTTTGACGGGGTGATGCTTCAGTATTCAACCGGCATTATAGATACGCACCTCGGCTGGTTTCGCACAGCCGAAACCGATCTCTTACAGGGGGCCACCCTCGGAAGCGGCGGACCGAATATCGGCGGCACCGGTCAGGCGAGAAATGCAGCCGGTGACGCCGATTTTATTATCTTTTACAATCAAATCAAGGCTGTCCCGGGCTTTCTGATCGAACCGTTCTATATCTATTACAAAAACAATCTCGGAGGGGGCGATGTCTCCTTCCAAGGACTCGGCACTCCCAAGCATGGCAATCAAACCCGCCATGTCATCGGAAACCGAGTCGCGATGAAAAAAGGCTACTTTGATTTCTCGAGTGAATTGGTCTACCAATTCGGTCAGATGGGGGACACCGCCGATAGTGCCAGTAGTCTCTGTGGCGATCCCGGTGGAGAGGGGAAATGTCTCCACATCAACGCCTGGGCCACCAGAAACTGGATCGGATACACGGCTTTTAATTTGCCCGGCAAACCTCGCATCGCCTTTAATTTTGATTATGCGTCCGGCGACGGTCGCGCGAATTGCACATTATCGAACGGGGCCTATGGAGCTTGTAAGACAGCGAATACCTTTGAAAACTTTTTCCCCACGAACCACATCCATATGGGATACATGGATGTCATGGGGTGGAAGAATATGATGAGTTTCTCAGGAAACTTCCAGGCCCGTCTGTCCCCCGATGATCATATCGAAATATGGTACACCAACCTCCATCTCGCCAATGCGAAAGACAACTGGTACCGAGCCAGTCAAGGCGTCTATGTCTTTTCGCAACCGGGCAATACCAAGACCCATATCGGTGACGAGGTGGACGTTGCCTGGACACACTTCTTCATGCACGGCATGGTGGCCTTTCAGGCGGGGTACGGTCACCTCTTTCCTGGTTCATACATTTCGCAAAATCTCGGACGACGAGCAGTCGGTCAAGACTGGGCCTATGCCCAGCTTTGGATCAACTTCTGATGGAGTGACGAGACGTCCTGACGCTCATCGGACGCTCCAACACATTAGGAAGGGAGACCGACGGGCATGCCAATCGGTGGCAGGATACGAGAAATGCTTGTCGTCGAGCCCACGGCTCGCACCACGTCCTTCACTGAGCTGGCACGCCTCACGCCGAGAAACAGCCAACCCTGACAAACCAGTCCTGAAGTTCACCGTAACTCTTGGTCACTGGGAAGGCCGGAAATTCTTTCGGCAAATTGTCCGGCGGCCTGTAGAAAAACCCTTTGTCAGCTTCACCTAACATCCCAAGATCGTTGTATGAATCCCCCGCAGCCACGGTAAAGAAATTCAAAGCCTTCAGGGAGGCGACTGCGTGCTTCTTGGGATTCTGCATCCGCATGTGGTAGTTCACGATTCGGCCACTAGGGCCGATTTCCAGTTGATTGCAGAAGAGAGTTGGAAACCCAAGCTGTCGCATCAGGGGTTGGGCGAACTGATAGAAGGTGTCGGACAAAATAACCACCTGGCCCCGTTCACGCAGCCAGACCAGAAAATCCATTGCCCCGTCTAACGGACCCATCTTGGCGATTTCCTCTTGGATGTCGTGGATTGTCAATTCATGCCGATCGAGAATCCCCAATCGTTGCTTCATGAGTTGGTCATAGTCCGGCATCTCCCGGGTGGTGATCTTCAACTCCTCAATCCCCGTCTTAAGCGCAACATTGATCCAGATCTCAGGAACGAGCACACCTTCCAAATCTAAACACACGACAACAGGCTTCCGCATTCAGTTTCTCCTCTCCCCCGGCACACCTCTTTCTTAAGACGATCAGCCACCAGTGGTCCTCCCGTCATCTGAAAATGACTGGCTCAAGAATCGCCAGACCTTATCCAATGCTTGGTCGAAAAGCTGAGTACCCTTCCACATTCGATCGGTCGATCCTGCATGTACTTCTGCCCAATCCAGAGCCAGCGGAAGTGGAATCAACCGTGTTGAGGTGTTGGTCAAGTCCTGCCACAACAATCCCAGAACCGTGCTGATCCGCAGCGGTGTGGAAATAGTGTCCACTGGGTTCGCGAGAAGATCCTCACAACGGTCGGCAGGAGACGTTACCAACAATTCACGGCAGGCAGCGGGGCGCTCATCATAGATGGTGCAGACTTCTTCCTCTAAAAATGGACAGGCCAGCCGCAGCGCGTAATACCTATGGTTCACTTCATCTACGATTTCGTCGCTGCAAGGATCAGACGTCTCGCACAGCTCCGAGAGTTGTTGCCAGATCCCCGTGGAGAGTAAGCGCACTTTTGTCTCAGCAAAGCGGGCCATGATCCGAGACTGTTGTTCGACAGGGCGAGAACGAACCCACTCTCGTACGGACAACGCTTCCGGCGCAGACAGGGGAACCAACATTCGACAGCAAGCTGCACAGCCTTTTTGGCACGACGGTATCCTCCCCTCCTCACCCACCCGTGCAACTTCCAAGGCTTGGGCCTCCTCTCCTAGACGTCTCATGAGAGGCACAATAGACGTAACAGGAACGAACCCGGTCGGCACATCAACGGCCGTGGTAATTTGGCCGGCAGATGTGTTCAGAGAAATCTCGAATTGTTCATTGAGCTGGGGATTCATCGATGCAACCACTATGAAAGAAGATCCGCTCCTCCGCTTACTTCAGCATAAACAGTAATATGCGTCTGTGCGACGAATCAAGAGCTCGAGTTCAGCAGTCCATCAGGCCGTTGTGCACGGAAGACTCCTTTCTAAAACCAGTGGATCTTCCCCATCACGTACAGCAGATCCTACCGGTTCAATCATCGTACCCCAAATGGACTTCCATATAAGGCCATCTTTGGGTCTTGCGTGCCGGACGAAAAGGAGTACAGTTTACGATGCGCGGGTACACTGACCCTGCCGTCCATGAGATAGCCAATGAGAGATCGTCGCTCATATCGAGGCAGCGAGGTGTACCCCCGCCCAACCACCACTCGCTAATTCCGGCCTCAAATGAAGTTATCCTGCTCAGCCCATACTTCGCTCACCCCACGATTCTAGTCCATCAGCTTGCTCCTTCTTCACAGAAGCTCGATAATGCCGCATGGGATCGCCGAAAAGTTTTTCCGGTCATGTCATCGGACTGCTCAAAGAATACATGCAGGATCTCGTCGATCAGGCGTCTCAAGAAGCACGCTCAGAAGAACAGTTTGGCTTTACGACTGCACCTTACCGGCCTGACCAGGCTATTTCTGATCTCTTGGCCTTGCTGGACGACCGCATTGAATCGGAAGGCGTCCAAGTCGGATTGCCTGATGGCTTTCTCCACGACATGTGGAATCTCTGTAACGAGGGCCTCTCGCCAATCTCGGACCGTGTCTGGCTTGAGGCCAATCTTGACGGCCAGAGTCCGAGAAAGGCGACCGTGAGGGAACTGACCTATCGTGCGTTGATCGATTTTATCGATTCTTCTTCAGAAGAAAGGCATTGAGCCTTCAGGGCACGGATGTCTTTCCGTAATTCAGGTCTAGGGCACCACCGGAATTAACACACTCGGGTAGAACATCATGAGAAGGGAGCGATAGGAATGGTCCCTAGAAGGTATTGGCTGATGAAATCCGAGCCCACTGCGTTCTCGATCGACGACCTCGCACAAGCCCCCGGCCAGAGGACCTGTTGGGATGGGGTTCGTAATTATCAAGCTCGCAATTTTCTGCGCACGATGGCGGTCGGTGATCACGTTCTGTTTTACCATAGTAACGCTGATCCCCCGGCGGTCGTCGGTATTGCAGCAGTCGTCAGGACCGCCTATCCGGATTCAACACAATTCGATACGAAGGACAAGCACTACGACCCGGCAAGCAAACCCACCGAACCAAGGTGGGACATGGTCGACATCAAATATGTCAGAACCTTTTCTAAACCGTTAACATTGGACGACTTGCGGAAAGACCCTCAACTCAAGGGGATGGTTCTCTTGCGGAAAGGCTCTCGGCTCTCGGTTCAACCTGTCACGTCGGGCGAATGGAAACACATTCTGCATCTGGCCGGAAGATGACGGGTGAGCATCTTAGATACTGGCTTTCCCATCGTCCATATACCGATGTTGCCAATCCAACCACGCATGACCGAGCTCGTGGGCAAGAATATAACGGCGGCGGGTCACGGGAAGCCGTTTTCGGACATAAATGGTCTTCGTGTCATCGTCCCAAATCCCGTCGGCATTGGGGTCACGCTTGTCCATCTCTGTATCTGATAACTGCCGAACCGAGATGCGATAGCCAAACGGCAAGACAACCTGATTAGGAATTCGGAGCATCGTCTTTCGCTCTTTCAACATGGTCCCCATGGTCCACTCCCTCTTCTTCCCCCTGGTGAATTAGCCTACCACAAGCAGATAGCTCGAGTGTTGGACTTTTTCTTCTATAATATTAATATGTTACGATGCCGCACAAAGAAACGCTGCTGCTGGAACTTTTATCCCCTCCACACCGTCGACCCTTTCCACCACGCACGGCAATTGTGTATGATCGACGCATGGAATCCCCTGTGGACAATGATGTGTTGACTCCCTGGCCGACATGGGTCTCCCTTGTTGGCGTCAAGATTCGGAACCGTGGCGAAGTCAAAAAGTTGGGATCAAATGGGCTGCCCTTCTCGCACGGTGATCCCGTCTTACTCGAGGCCGATGGTGAGGTGACCTACGGCATCGTCTACACTACGCCCTACTCAGCCCCGTTTACTCCACCCATGCGAGCCATGAAATCCATCTTGCGTAAGCCGGATGCTGAGGAAGCCGAGTTGATTGCTCGACTGGAGCGCCTCTCTGAGGAGGCTGCCGGCTATTGCAAAGCGAAAGCTGCCGATCTGAACGTCCGCCTTAAACTGGTCGAGGTCTATGGAGCCATGGACCGTCGGCAGCTCACTTTTGTGTATACGGCGGACGAGCGCATCGATTTTCGAGAACTGGTGCGTGACCTCGCACGGCGCTTTGGCGGTCGGATTGAAATGCGCCAGGTCGGGGTCCGTGAAGAAGCTCGGCGGCTCGGTGGAATCGATACCTGTGGTCTGGTCTTATGTTGTGCATCATTTCTAACCGACGTGAAACCGGTCACAGCCAAGCAGGCCAAGAAAATGGACCTGCCGATCGATGATCCACGCCTGCTCGGCGTCTGCGGGAGACTGAAGTGTTGTTTGATGTTTGAGATGATGGATGCCCAGGGAAAGATTCCGTCTCAAGCCCAACAACTCATTACTCCGACCAAAGCGAACTCGCCTTCTTCTCCGGTCCTGCCATCGTAATTCGCACCAAACCTCCCCTCACGTTTGGCAGCTCTTTTTTCTTGGAGTTATTCGAATCCTTTTTAGTCATGTGCTATCTAATGCCCTATCGAATACTGAGGTTGTTCTTTCCCTAGATAGGCTAGGAGAGGGCTCCTCAAACTGACGAGGGGGGTATTCCAATGAGACAAGGACTCTTAGCCGCATTTGCACTGGTTGCCATCGGATGTAGTAGTCTTGCCACGCAAAAAGCCATGAGCGGGGAACCAGCCGGTCCCGCAGTCGGATACGACATTCATGTCCAGGCGCCTCATATGATGGCAGATGGAACTCCAGGTGGCCCGTTCCATCATTACTGCAAGGGTATTTCCGAGAAGATCCTCCAATGTCTGCTCTTCGAATCCACCGATCCAAAGGCTCCGCTGGTCGCGGTCGAGTACTTCATCGCCAAGGACCTCACACGCAAGCTCCCGGCCATTCAATGGCACCGGCATTTCCACGATCATAAGGTGGAGGTCGCGACCGGGCGAGTTCAAGTGCTGGATATGCCTGCTGACCAGGCCGCCAAGGTCGTAGAAATAGCTGCAGGAACAGACGGTATCGTGTACCAACTGTGGCAACATGGGCAGGAATTCCCTGATGGAACTGTGAGTTTCCCGCAGTCCTTGGGACACAAATTCCCTGGATATTCAGATAAATAGACTCATCATCTGCAGCGAGTCGGCTTGATCCTCCGTGGATCGAGCCGACCCCTGTCGTTGAGCCGATGATCCTGGCAGATAATAAAACGAAAGAAATAGACATGAATGCGTATCTACTGCTCGCGCTACTGTCGGTCCTGGGCTTGCCAGCCATGTCCGCCTTTGGGGCTGACGAAGCAATCCTGAAACCCCGAGTGCCAGTGGACCAGCTCCAACAGGTAAGGACATGGAAGAATCCGCTACCGGCTACCGAGGAGACGATTGACAAAGGGAAAAGGCTGTTTGAGGGGAAGGCGTTCTGTGCCACCTGCCATGGAAGAGACGGCAAGGGACTAGGAGCGGACATTGAGCCGGGAACACTCAAAGGTCCGTTGCCTCGCAATTTCACCGACAAGGAATGGCAGACGGCTAGAACCGATGGTGAGCTTCTCTGGATCTTGAAAAACGGCAGCAAAGGCACAGCGATGGCGCCATTTATCCCGCTGATCCTGACCGAAGAGGAAGCCTGGCAGGTCCTGCTCTACGTGCGCTCGTTCGGTGAAAACAGGGCTACAGCGGTATCCGAGAACCAGCCATAGACCGAGGGTTCCCTTTTTAGACTCGATTAGACAACCGGGAACAGAACGGCTTCTTAAGTCGACCGCAGAGAAGAGGACTCTTCCGCAGCTCGTTACGACTCAGTCGACTGAAACGGCGAGCGATCATGTAGGAGTGAGTGTATCGTCTCCCCAGCCAACGCGCGCTCCACTGCCTGATCACGACGGCGTAGGAGGGCCGACACCGGATCCCTGGCCTCGAGGTGGGGGGCGATCCATGGCGGAGTGCCATTACGCACCGAGTTGAGGACCTCTTTCACGAAAATCAGATCCGGTGCTTTAAGAAGGCTGAACCCTTCCGGCTCCTGAAGACGACCCACGAATCCATTGGCCACAAGACGTTCGACCTCCTCCTCAACCAGCGACAAAGGCATGTTCAATTCACTCGAAAGCTCGGGCAGTTTCAACGGACGATCGCCTTTCAGGTAGTGATGTCCCAGGACTCGTAAAACTTTGAGAGCCAGTTGTTCACGAAAGACGTAGGTCCCCTGTTCCCACAGCAGACGAGACAAATAAGCCGTGGGAAATTGATGGAAAAAGGAGAACTGCGCCCCGACCAGTACGATCATCCAGCCCGTATAAAGCCACAGCAGAAACAGAATGAGCACCGCAAAACTTGAATAGATCGCGCTGTAGTTGGCTGAAGCTGCGACAAATTTGGCAAAGATCTCCTCTGCCATGATCCAGAGGGTGGCTGCTGAGACACCACCGACAGCAGCCGAGCGGACATGGACGTGGGTGTTGGGAATCACCTTATAAAAGAACGTGAACACCGCGCAGAGCATCAACAATGGGATCACTTCGCCGGTCCACACCAGCAGCGTCCCGAACGGTTCCATGTCCACGAGTCGCTGGACCAGACTGTGACTCTGAAGCGAGGCCACCATCCCAAACGCGCTCATGACGAGTACCGGCCCCACCAAGACCGCGCTTAAATAGTCGGCAAACTTCCGTTCCCAGGTACGCCCCTGCTTCACCTGCCAGATCGCATTCAACGCCTGTTCGATTTTGTCGATGAGTGAGTAGGTCGTGTAGAAGAGACCGGCGATGCCGACGACGCCGAGTACACCGATCTTGATATTGTCCACGAATCCCACGATCGTGGCCGTGATCTCGTGACTCTTTGGACCCAGCGGTTCCAACACCTGAGCCAGGAGAGGTTCGATGACGTGGTGGACATCAAAGGCCTTGAGCACCGAGAACATGACGGCGAGAAATGGGACCAACGACAACAACGTCGCATAGACCAGCCCGGCCGCCCGAGCATCGAGCAAGCGATGGCGGAATTCCATCCCGACCGCAGTAGCCAGCCTGAGCACTTGAGTGCTCAGCCGCCGAACCCCAGACATGGTCGTCAGATCCTTCGCCCAAAGATCCTGTTTTTCAAATGGGGGGGTGCGTGTAGAATCGGCCATAGTTCCCACTCGGAACAGGTCGGTCACATACCTTTGGCACAACTACGGAAGCCCTGGCACATATGCGTCAAAGAGGTCAGGATACCATCCCAGGACACATTTCCCAAGGGGCGATACACGGATCCATGGTATGGACTCGTTTGTGTGTAAAGTTGGCAAGTGGCAAACTAGTCACAAAATTGTACCCCTTATGTTCAAGCCTAACTCGGCCCAACCAGCTCAGGCCTCAACCGCGAACAACCCTGTCCCCTGTTCGTTTGATGCCCCTCGCATAGTGTGATACGGTCCCTGCTCTCATGTCGGACTCTGTTTCCTCCTTCACCTTAGTCGATGTTCCCGGAGCAGTACCGCTGCTGGGTCACCTGGGTGCGTTTAGGCAGCGCCCTCTGGAGTCCCTCTCGGCCTGGTGGCGGCAGCACGGGGATGCGATCCGCTTCCGGCTTGGTCCGAAGACGTTCTATCTGTTCAGTCATCCTGACCTCGCCGAAGAAATCCTGGTCAAACAGTCTGATCGTTTTGTGAAGGTCTACAATCCTCGAAAACCACATGGCCTTGCCCTAGTCCTGGGCAATGGCTTGGTGACCAGTTCTGGTGAAGTGTGGAAACGGCACCGCCGCATCATCCAGCCGATCTTTCACCGCTCTCGGATGGCTGCGATGGCCGATCGCATGGCCCAGGTCGGCGAGCAACGATTGGCTTCGTGGAAAGACCAGGAAAGAGATACAATCGACATTGCTGCAGAAATGATGCAGCTGGCTCTCGAAGTCATTTCGCAAACGATGTTCACCACCAGCATGACCCAACACACCGATCGAATCAGTCATGCCCTCCAAGTCAGTATCAAGTATGCCTTCGACTCGTTCAGTAATCCCCTGTCCCTCCCCCTGTGGGTGCCGACCGCCCGCAACCGTGAATTTCATTCCGTGATGCAGTTCATGGACGGGCTGATGTATGGCCTGCTCGCGGAACGGCGCCGGAGCGGCGCACACCATGATGACCTCCTAGATCTGCTGCTTCAGGCGCGAGACGACGAAACCGGTGAGGGCCTGACCGATCAAGAGCTGCGGGATGAAGCGTTGACCATTTTTGCTGCGGGCCACGAGACGACCGCCAATGCTCTCTCCTGGACATGGTATCTCTTGGCGACTCACGCCGAGACGAAGGCACGTTTTCATGAGGAAGTGGACCGAGTGCTCCAGGGACGACCCCCCAACGCCGAGGATCTCGAGCGGCTTCCCTATACGCGCGCCATCTTCGAGGAATCACTCCGTCTCTATCCACCGGCGCCGGCGGTTCACCGCAAAGCCGCGGTGAATACGACGGTCGGTGGGTTGTCCCTGCCGGAAGGCGCCTTCGTCTTGGTCGGCTCATACAATCTGCATAGGCATCCAGATTTTTGGACGGACCCTGAGCAATTTCGGCCGGAGCGATGGCTGGATGACAAGCGCCCAGGTTCTCGCTACGCCTACATGCCGTTTGGTGCAGGACCACGCACCTGCGTAGGACTTCATTTCGCGTCTGTTGAAGGACCACTCCTGCTAGCCTTGATCGGCCGACGCTATGATCTGCAATTGGCACAAGACAAGGTCGAACCCTACCTCATGGTGACCTTGCGGCCGAGAGGAGGCATCAAGATGACCCTTCAGCCTCGGCATGTGCGGGTTGCTTCAGCCGTATAGTGCCAGACATACCGACGTTCTATCCTCGTTCGCGAGTCACATTTACAGGCAGAGGTCTAGCTGGAAAGGATCGGACTATTGGAGGGATTTATGCGCGCGCATCATTGGAAGGGTAGCGCACGATACGAACGAAATTCGGTTTGGTGGGCCGTGTAGGGGTCGAACCTACGGCCCGCTGATTAAGAGTCAGCTGCTCTACCAACTGAGCTAACGGCCCCACCGGGTATTGAATTGTCGCTGCGACCACAAGAGGCGGTTTGGTGCGCCTGACAGGATTTGAACCTGTGGCCCTCAGCTCCGGAGGCTGATGCTCTATCCAGCTGAGCTACAGGCGCTCCCATAACCAAGGGGGGTTACCTTAGCATAGCGAGAAATATGCTGTCTAGGCCGAGATTGCCTGCGCCGATGCCTCTGGTATGAAGGCAAAGGGGAGGAGCATTTCTTCTCCTTCCTCTCCTTGCTGGTGGCGCAAGGCCTCCAGTTCGTCCGCTTCCAGCGCAGCCAAACGATCCTCCTCCTCACGAAGGGCTTTCGAGAGTCGAATTAATGGAATCGACGTTTGCACTGCACAGGCGCCATTGACATGGTCATCGTCCTCCGAAGGAATTCCCATAGATCGACACACGAGCGGCCGAAACTCATAGATCGCGCACCCTCCATCACTTTCTAACGCAGGACATGGCCAGGCAGAACACTGGTCGATCACCTGTTCGCATTCCTGCTCCGACCAGTGATCGACAAACCGATTCGTGAGCAGCTGGGGTACCGCAGCCATCAGGTCGGTGACCTGGGCTACCGCAGTCTCCACGATTCGGCTCCGATGAGAGTCGGGTAGCTTCCTCAACCCGAACTGGATGACTTGCTGATCAAGAACCGTGACGGGGAAAATCCCCACACAACAATGGGAGCAGCCCTGACGACATGGCAATTCACCGAGCAGAGCCGCGTGTGCCCGTTCAAACCATCGTGCCGTTTGTTCGAATAGCGGGAAGGATTGCCAGCTCGGCGCCTGCGTCACATCAACTCTCGGACGAACTCGACAGATCGACGATTAATTCCCCCTTGGGAGAATAGAACCCTTGTCGATCAATCTGTACGATCCCATTGCACTGTTCTTGGTAGAACTCAAGAATCCAGCCATTGAAATCATAGCCTTCATCCGTCACATCGTCTTCGACCATGCGCGTCGTCAAAATAAATCGGCATCGGTTCACATACTCCAACGCCAATTGCGCCTCTATGTCGGCATACGCCGTGAGGATATCCAGGAATTGTTGCTTCTCCTGGTCATAGACATCTCGATAACTTCCACGATCGCGTACACAAAAGACCTGGATCGGTTTCCGATCCCGCTGATAGCCCCACGCCACTTGAACCCAGGCCCACTCCTGAAGCATGCCCTCCTCGAGGTTGCTCGGAAGGATCGGAACCTGCCCACGAGACCTGAGAAACTCCAGCAACAGGCCGAGGGGAGGGGAGTTTTCTTTTTGACAGAAGACTCGGGAATAGAGAAAGCTGTCAGGCTGCTCCGAAGATGAGCTTGATGTACCTACGGATATTATAGGAAGGTCTTTACCCATCTCGCCTGATCCACGGTCAAGAGCCGTTTACGCTGACCCTGAAGTCCATCTAGCCCTACTGTACCCTTCCATTTGCAGGATTCGCAAGGGCCGCGTACGCATTTCTTCGCGCTAGACGCGCGTTTTTCTCGTTGACACTCTTTCGACTCTTGGCTACACTCTCGCGGACTTTCATAAGGCGAGCACGAGCGGACATTCGGGCGCTCCCAATTCTCTGGCGGAATGTTTCTGTGCGAGTCGCGTCACACGAAGCATAATTTTTTTCATTCCTTACCCTCAAGGAGGTTTACGAATGGCAAAATCAATGACCAAGTCCCAGATTGCTGATTACATCGCCGGGAAAGCTGGCATCACGAAGAAAGGCGCGGTCCAGATTCTCGATGATCTGGCGGCCTTAGCATATCGCGAGGCCAAGAATGTCTTCACCGTACCCGGTATCGGCAAACTCAAGCTGGCCAACCGCAAGGCACGGATCGGGCGGAACCCTCAAACCGGCGCAGAAATTAAGATCCCCGCAAAGCGCGTGGTGAAATTCCGGGTGGCGAAGGCAGCCAAGGACGCGATTCTCGGCAAGAAATAACACGGGCTCCTGTCCTGGCGTTGCCGCAGTGCTTGATCAGCAACCCGTTTGATCATCCGCTGCATACAGCCTCGTTTTATGAGGGGATCGAAACAGGTTCGGTTTCGATCCCCTCATCACTTACGCTTCCTCCGTCTACAAATGCGTAGGGCCAAGCCCGCTCCCACCCATCCCGTCATGCCCGATGAGACGAATCGCATCCCCATCGTGCACGAGCGAATCTTCGCTCGCGATTCTCTTGTTGATCGTCACCAGCACCTTTTTCTCGCGTAACAGCTGCAGTAAATGACGCAATTGAACACCCTGCCGCTGAATCAGTTGTCGAACGGACAGCGCCTGATCGATTTCGCAGGCGAGATCACACTCCCCATCCATGGTTTGGAGTTGTCCGGTCAGAGCGATCGTCACCATTTTCCCTCTATTCCCTCCTATGCCGTGTCAACAAAGCACACTCACGGATCCGACAGTTGACTCGCTGAAGATTCATACGGATAATGAGCGGATGCCGTCTCTCGATGTCGAGCATCCAGGAATGCCTGAGCTCCAGTTTGTCTTATTCGTGTCGGCACTGTGCACTGCGGATCTGACGACCATCAACGTATCCAAAGAACTTCGCCAAACAATTTTCGATCGCTGCTGGAGACTCCTTCATACTGAGCCACCCCCGACCAATCTTCAAGATCGCGTTCTTGATCTCCGCGAGGGGACTGAACTCACGCTTGAGGCCTGCGCGTCTACGATCCGGTCTCTGCTCCAGGAAGCCAACATCTCCACCCTCGTCTGGGATCATCCGGTCAGTGCCCCTAGGATGAATACCACACCTGAGGCACTACCGTTAATAGACCGCTTGGGGCAATTGTATCCCGATACGCCAGGAAGCGTCGATCCTTCAACCGGCCTGCAGCCCGGACAAAACCCTGATCCGGAGTAGGCAGTGTCATGCATGTAACTTTTATCGACATTCCTGGCGTCCTCGTACTGGAGCCCTCCCTCTTGGGAGATCATCGCGGTTCGTTTGCAGAAACCTATCACGAGCAGCGATACCGTGAAGCGGGCATTACGGAACACTTCGTTCAGGATAACTATTCCCGGTCCATTCGCAACACCGTACGAGGCCTGCATTTCCAACACCCCAATGCCCAAGGGAAACTCGTGATGGCCCTGGAAGGTACGGTATACGACGTGGTCCTCGATATCCGAAAGGGATCACCCACATTCGGCAAATGGTATGGAATAGTCTTATCCGGATCAACTCTGCAGCAAGTGTACATTCCCCCTGGATGCGCGCATGGCTTTTGCGTTACCAGCGATACCGCCTGCTTTCTCTACAAATGTACCGCCTATTATTCCCCCAAGGATGATCGCGGGATCCTCTGGAACGATCCGGCTGTAGGAGTTACCTGGCCGGTAACTCAGCCGATCCTCTCACAAAAGGACCAAGCCCACCGTCCCCTTGCTGCCATGGAGCGAGAACTGCCGCTCTACACCCCCCGCACTTGAAGAGAAAACTCCACGTACACTCATACGCAACCTCAAAAACAGACGGACTAGATCAACTCAGGCAACCAGACAGCCGCTACCGACGAGCTACCTCTCCTAGTGACAGCGCCGCTCGGAATGTGGTATCCATTTCCTCCTGGCTCTTGCGGTCGCGTCCCCATCGTCTAGCCTGGCCTAGGACATTGCCCTTTCAAGGCAGTAACACGGGTTCAAATCCCGTTGGGGACACCA
>Ga0268299_1001158_pt1 | contig 53855 bp, 52 predicted proteins | sample NOBtaG_FD_193484 | JGI IMG/M metagenome (GOLD analysis project Ga0268299, IMG submission 193484) | Activated sludge microbial communities from bioreactor in Nijmegen, Gelderland, Netherland - NOB reactor | ecosystem: Engineered > Bioreactor > Aerobic > Activated sludge | place: Netherlands... | reverse complement strand
GAGGTTGCCATACTGCTCATGAAGTGACTCCTTTCTTGACGTGATGGGATGACTTTCTTGGTCGAACGCCATCTCATCATAAGAGGGGGAGTCGCTTCAAATTTCAACTAACCTTAGCACTCTCTCCCAAGCGCCTGAGCCAGAGATTCTCAACAGCTTTTTCATAAGCGACTTAGTTAAGGCCCGAGCCGCATTTGATCGTGGACACGTAGGCAAGGCACTTTCCGCATATATGGGTCTCGGATTGGTGCGACAACGGTTAGACGTTGTGCGTAGCAAGGCCAACATAGCCAAGACTTTGGCACCAGAGAAGATGCCTCTAACACGCTGGCCGAGCCCTGGGCGTCATCCTTTGGTTCTGATGCAGCAGGCGGCAATTAATCACTCTGTGGTTGAGCTTGCCAACGGTGGGATGGTGGCCATAAATGGTCCACCCGGAACCGGTAAGACCACATTGTTGCGTGACATTGTGGCCAAGGTGGTGTTGGACAGAGCTATCGCCATGTCGAAATTCGACAAACCTGCCCAGGCCTTTACACATATCGCTCAGATGATGACTGGGAGGGCTTACACGCACCTCTATCAGCTTGATCAGAGTCTTATCGGTCACGAAGTTGTGGTAGCGTCGTCTAACAACAAGGCTGTCGAAAATATCAGCCGAGAGATTCCAGCTAGCACAGCAATGGCGGGCGATCTCAGCCCACAGGGCAGATACTTTCACTCAATTTCAGACGCTGTTGCCGCAGGGAAGGGCCCTATCAAAGACGGAGCGACGTGGGGACTGGCCGCTGCTGTTCTTGGAAACTCTTCAAATCGTTCTGTCTTTACGCAGTCCTTCTACTGGCACAAGAAGCGTGGCATAGCGCTGTATCTAAAGTCGATCCTAGGTGGTGATTTACCTGAGGATAGTGAGGAGGGAGGAGAAGAAGGTGGTGAGCCAATTCTTGATGTCGTTACTATCGAACAACCACCGCGAGGCGAAATCGAAGCGCTGGAGCGCTGGCACATTGCGAGACGTGATTTTCTGGCCAAACTGAAAAAAGTCGAAGTTTTGCAGAAGCAGGCACAAGCAGTTTACGAAGCGGTCACACAAAGACCCAAAGCTGTAAGAGCAGTCGCTGACGCTAGAGGCACATTACAGAAGGCTGAGGAGGCGTACGTAGCCGCTATCGATAGAGAAAAACTTGCTAAGCGTTTGCATGCCACGGCCGTTGATGCGGAGCGTAGGGCAGCAGAAGACCGGAGCGCAATCGATCGTTTGCGTCCAGGATTCTTTGTGCGCTTGTTTAACTTGCGGAGCTATCGCGAATGGTGCACCCAGATGACGGTTGCACACAGTGCTTTGGGTAATGCGCGAATGCAGCTGAAATCTACTGCTGATGCTGAGCAGCACGCAGTCATGGACGCGACTTTGGCTAAAAGGATAGTTAGAGATTGTGAGCTGGAAGAAAAAAAGCTCACGCTGCACTTGCCCAGTTGATGGTCATAATTGAAGCGCTAGGTCCGAAGATGGGGCCAAACCTAGCGGATGAAGATTTTTGGGAGCAGGAAGATGGAAATCTTCAGCTGAAGTCACCATGGATCTTCAACGAATGGCAGGAATCGCGAGATAATCTATTTGTGGCTGCTTTTGCTTTACATCGTGCATTCATTGATGCTGCAGCTAAACCGCTGCGACACAATTTAAGGGCAGCAATGGATGTAATGAACGGGCGAGCACTGAAGGAACAGCAAGAGCCAGCTCGACGCTCCCTTTGGGCCAGTCTATTCTTGGTTGTGCCGGTTATTTCTACCACCTTTGCCTCGACAGCTCGACTTTTTGGAGAGCTTGGCAAAGAACAACTGGGGTGGCTACTCATTGACGAAGCAGGTCAAACCATGCCGCAAGCAGCCGTGGGTGCAATTTGGCGAGCTGAACGAGCAATTGTTATTGGAGACCCCCAGCAGATACAACCCGTTGTAACTACGCCTGCAACATTGATTCGTTCAATATTTTCTGAGTTTGGAGTAGGCACAGACAAATGGGCGGCACCAGAAATTTCCACGCAAATTCTTGCCGACCGGATAAGTTGGTTTGGCACTAAGATTGAGACAGACGATGGCGATATCTGGGTTGGTTCACCATTGCGTGTCCATCGCCGTTGTGAAAATCCAATGTTTAGTATTTCAAACCATGTGGCTTACAACAGCCTAATGGTCTATGGAACACAGCCAGGAAGTTCACAGATTGGCGCGAGTCTTGGTGAAAGCTGTTGGATCAATATCGAAGACAACTCGAATGGAAAATGGACGGAAGCAGAGGGGGAACTAGCGGTAAGCTTACTGAGAAAGTTACTTGACGATGGTATCAAGGCGCCTGACATCTTCTTTATTACTCCGTTCCGGATTATCCGGGATAGGCTACGGCAGCTGATTAGATCGGACCGATCAGTTGCGGATCGTCTGCCAGAAAAAGCATGGAACTGGACCCAGGACCGAATCGGCACGGTTCATACATTCCAAGGTAAAGAAGCCGATACTGTTGTGATTGTGCTGGGTGCAGCATCAGAAAATTCCGCTGGTGCAAGACTATGGGCTGGACGTCCACCTAATTTGCTGAACGTGGCGGTAACTCGTGCCAAGCGTCGCCTATATGTAATTGGGAATCGCGATGCATGGAGAGGGGCAGGGGCTTTTACACATCTTGCACAGAACCTCCCACTGCGGAGGCCACCTCTGTAAGTTATGAATTAACGGGATCCATTGATCTGTATTTCTGGATGGTGATAGTCCTAATAAATGTATTCTGATGATGCAAGTCTTGATGGGAGACAACTTGATTTGGTAACTGACTGCTAATGTTCCAGGAACTACTCGAAATCGCTAAATAAATAGGGGGTCGGATACCTTGATGTGACGGCTAATCTACGCATAGGCAGTGGAAGGGAGACGGGATTTGTTGCCCGGCGTTGCGTCCGGGAGAATATGGATCGCATTTCCCCCACTGCGAGCGGAGAGCTCCGTAGCCATGTCTGATCCCAGTTTTACCTGAGGTGCTGCGTCTCATGATTGTCGAGAGGGGTGGTGGTTGGAAAACTGTGAGAAGAAGTCCGGAAGGCTTGTTGCTAAAAAACACTGCTGGGAAGTGATCGGCTTGCTATGGCAGCAATTCTGCGACGGCGATGTTGGCCCCAGGAGCAGCGAGGGGAGTGAGGCTGTCGGAAGGACTGAACTTCTGGGAAGAGCGGTACGAATTCACTTGCCCAGGAGAGCGACCAGATCTTATAGACCACCAGACAACGCTCGGCGAGATCGATGATCCAGTTTCCGCCAACCCAATCGAGGCTGCGTATGGGCCAAGTGGAGGAGTCATCGTAATGCTCTCTCCTTCGAGCAGCTCAACACGTTCATCAGGAGCCAGAATCCCCGCTTCGGCCATACGGTCATATTCCAGGCGGGGCAGCCGTTCTCTAGACGGCGAGGATTGCAAAATGGCCGGTCTTGAGGATAAAAGTTAGGATTGGATGAATATCAACCGCACCTCAATACGGTGTCAGTAACAACATGAGCGAGGACTATGGACATCGAAATTGGTTCCAATCTCTATAAAAACTTTAACGGGACGATCGAGGTTGAGGGTGTTCCACAACTCCAGGTGAGTCGCCACCCCTCGACTGGTGCGTTGCTGGTCAATTTTGCGCTCTTCGACTCGAATGGTCGCATGCTTGCCAAGGTGGTGGATAGTACACTGATGTTTAACGAGCGGCGCGCCTATGAGTTAGCGAAGACCGACAAGCGCCTGACAATGAAGGAAGTGGATTCCGGAAAAGTGGTCCTCCAGCTCGATGTGAAAGACGCTCAGGTCGTCTCGCTGGCTCAGGGCGAGTTCTATACGATGAAAGGCCATCTCCTACAAGTCACAGCGACGGAGTGGAAGGTCGAGAAACAGCACAAGCGCGGGCTGACACACGACACTCAGGGAGGCGTGGTCTCTATTGGCTAGGCACCGCTGTCGGCTCTCCCTCCACAATCGGAGTCACCAGCAAGGCGCCATTTTTCATATCGACTGAAGCGGTATTTCCATCCCGCAGCTCTCCCTTGACCAACAACTTGGCGATCGGCGTTTCCAGTTCCTGTTGAATGAGGCGTTTCAGCGGTCGTGCGCCGTAGATCGGGTCGTAGCCCCGTTCACCTAAATGTTTCAGCGCGGACGGCGTGATGGCCAGCGTGATCCGACGTTCCGCAAGTCTGTTGCGGAGCCGCTCCAGCTGGATCTCCACGATTTTGACCAAGTGTTCGGTTCCGAGCGGATGGAATACGACGAGTTCATCGACTCGGTTCAAGAATTCTGGGCGGAAATGTTGCCGCAGTTCACCCATCACGACCGTCCTGACTTGATCGTAGGAGCCTCCGCGTTGCTGAGCTTCAAGGATGTGTGGGCTGCCGATATTCGAGGTCATGATCAGGACAGTGTTCTTGAAATCGACCGTACGGCCTTGCGAGTCGGTCAGCCGTCCATCATCGAGCACCTGCAACAGTACGTTGAACACATCATGATGTGCCTTCTCGATCTCGTCGAAAAGGATCACCGAAAAGGGCCGTCGTCGAACGGCTTCGGTCAGCTGACCGCCTTCTTCATAACCGATATACCCGGGAGGCGCGCCGATCAGGCGAGCGACGGTATGTTTCTCCATGTACTCGGACATGTCGATTCTGACAAGATTTCCTTCGTCATCGAACAGAATTGCGGCGAGCGCTCGGGCCAATTCAGTCTTTCCGACCCCGGTGGGGCCAAGGAACAGAAATGACCCGATCGGACGATTGGGATCCTTGATGCCGGATCGAGCACGAAGCACTGCGTCTGCCACGGCTCGGACTCCCTCTTCTTGGCCGACGACCCGTTGGTGCAGGAGGTCCTCAAGTTTCAAGAGCTTATCGGTTTCACCTTCGAGTAACCGCGAGACCGGGACACCGGTCCAGCGGCTGACCACGGCGGCAATCTCGTCTTCATCGACTTCTTCCTTCAGTAATCGGGCCGTATCCTGTTTTTTCTCCAAGTGCTGCTGCTCCAGCGCCAATTCCCGTTCAAGCTTGGGGAGTTCTCCATAACGAAGCTCGGCCACCCGATTGAGGTCATAGGCTCGCTCGGCTTGCTCGATTTTCTGCTTCATCTCCTCGATCGCCTCGCGGGTCTTGCGCAGTCGGGATACGGACGTTTTCTCTGATTCCCATCTGGTTTTCAGCGCCTGCAGGTCACGTTGTTTTTCAGTGAGTTCAGATTCCAGGGTGCTGAGCCGGGCGGCGCTTGCCGCGTCCTTCTCTTTCTTCAACGCCTCGCGCTCAATTTCCAGCTGGAGCACCTTGCGTGACACTTCATCCAGCTCAGCCGGCAGGCTGTCGATCTCAGTCCTGAGTCGTGCGGCGGCCTCGTCGACTAAGTCAATGGCTTTGTCTGGAAGAAACCGATCGGCGATATAACGATGGGACAGTTTCGCTGCAGCCACCAGCGCACTGTCCTTGATTCGCACCCCATGGTGGACTTCGTAGCGTTCCTTGAGGCCGCGTAGTATGGAAATGGTGTTCTCCACTGAGGGCTGATCCACCAACACTGTTTGGAAACGGCGCTCCAAGGCGGCGTCTTTTTCGATGTGCTTTCGGTATTCGTCCAGCGTCGTGGCGCCGATCAGGTGCAACTCGCCCCGCGCCAGCATCGGCTTCAACAGATTGGCCGCATCCATTGCCCCTTCGGCTGCTCCGGCTCCGACGACCGTGTGCAATTCGTCGATGAAGAGGAGAATCTGGCCTTGAGACGATTGGATTTCTTTCAGGACGGCTTTGAGCCGTTCCTCAAATTCGCCGCGAAACTTGGCGCCGGCGACAAGGGAACCCATGTCCAGGGCAAAGAGTTTTTTGTGTTTGAGGCTTTCGGGGACATCGCCTTTCACGATCCGAATCGCCAGTCCTTCAACAATCGCGGTTTTCCCGACACCTGGTTCCCCGATGAGCACCGGGTTATTCTTCGTCCGGCGTGAGAGGATCTGGATCACACGCCTGATTTCATCGTCGCGTCCGATGACGGGATCAAGTTTTCCCTGACCGGCCAGTTGGGTTAACTCTCGACCGTATTTCACCAGTGACTGGTACGTGCTTTCAGGATCCTGGCTGGTGACCCGTTGGTTTCCACGCACCTGCTGCAATCCTGCCAAGAGGCGGTCCCTTGTAATGCCCAGCTTCTTGAATATTCCCCCTTCCTGCACCATGGCAAGGAGGACATGCTCGACGCTCAAGAAATCGTCCTTCAGCGACTTCTGCTCCTCCTCCGCACGATTCAGAACGTGGGTGAGACGGTTGGCGATGTGAACTTGACCGGGGGCTGCCCCTGAACCTTGCACTTGAGGTAACTTTGTCAATGCTTGTTCGACGGCTTGCCGCACGGCAGGCAGCGCGAGGCCGGCACCTTCAAGTAAAGCCGGAGTGGTCCCGCCCTCCTGTTCGAGGAGCGCTAAGAGGACATGTTCTACCTCAATGCCTTGATGACTTCTCCGCTGGGCGTGCCCCGAGGCGGACTGCAGGGCCTCCTGCAATTTGACCGTCATTCGATTCATGTCCATAGTGATCCACCTCTAAAATGGTGATATTCATCCTCGCTCTGATAAACAGTGATAATCATTAGGCTGGATAAGTCAACCAGCAAGGTTCGTTCTTAATGCGACAGCGTGACTAGTGCTTGACCTCTCGCCCGATCCCGACTAGGGTACGCATCAGCATGAGCAATCTCGCTTCGGTTACGGTTCAACTCTATCGACGTGTTTTGCAGGCGACATGGCGTTCGCTGACCAAAAGCTGGATAGCAATGGTAGCACTCATTCTCTTTGGGTTGCTGTTTCTGGGTATTGCAAAGATCGCTGGTCCGTTGGGGATGGCCGGTGGTTTTATACTCGGTATCGTGAATGCCCTCCTGGTGGGATCCACACTCCGGTTGATCGAACAGTCGCTGAGCGCCTCACGAACTCTTGGGTTCAAGGACGTAACGGAAAGCTTCGGGTATTACTTTTGGGACGTGATCGGTGTTGGTTTTGTATTATGGTTGCCGACGCTCTTGCTCGATATGGGTTTGCAAGCCAATCCGGCGTATGGTCAATTTCTTCTCTCCGCATTCCTGCTCTTGGTCTTCATCCTGTTGAACCCAGCACCGGAAGTGATTTATCAGGTGCGACACGACTCAACGCTTGAGGTGTTCAAGACGTCCTATGAATTTGTGATGGAACATTGGGTCGAATGGTTTCTCCCATTCGTCCTGCTCATCTTGCCTGTGGTGCTTTCTCCGAGTGGGCTGCAAGAATTTTTTTCGCTGTCCGGTCGTGCTGGTCGAGGAGCAGGGCTTGACTTCCTTCAAATTCTGATGCTGCCACTGACTGCCATCGGAGGATGGCTGTCTTACCTTGGGCTTGATTCGGAGGGGCAGGAGATCGTGCTTCTCCTCCTCACTCCACCGGTAGCAATGGCCATTTTGTTGTTTCGCGGCCATCTTTTTGCGTCGCTTCACGGGTCATCCAGGAGACAACGGCTCTTTTCTCACCAATTCGATACTAGACAGTAACCGTCTAGGACAGATTTTCTCGGAAAAATCAGGTCGGTCCGAGCCATAGTTATCTCCAGCAGGGGCGTGCCCTTGTGGTCGGAAGCTGAAATAGTGTATGGACTACCCTACACCTGAGTTCTGCCCATCTATGACCTAGTCCGAGCGAGGCACGGACTCATGCGACTTTCAATATTCTCGAGGCTGGTTTTGACCTCCCTGGTCATTATTGCAGTGATGGGGGGAGTCAATTTTTACGCACTGTTTCAACTTCGGCAGTTGACGGCCATGAGTACCCAAATGGCGTCGTATCACTACCCAGCCGTTGAATCGGCCAAAAGACTGTTAGGGTCGCTGTATGCCCAACAGAACAGTGAAAAGAAGTTTCTTGCCACGAAAGATCCCACATTCCGCACCAACTTGACTGAAGAAGTTGAAGAGTTTCAGCGGGTGCTTCACCTGTTGCGAGGACAGGAAAGTTCCACTCGTGGCTTGACGCTTTTGCAAGAGACGGGTGAGTTGTTGAAAGAACGATCACGATTATTTGACAGTACCGTTCAAGCGGCAACAAGGTCGACCTATCCTGCGACCGCAGACTACGAAAGCAAGCGCGATAGCCTCACAGACCGCATGTCTTTCACGTTGCAGAATTATATCGATCTTCATGAGGCTCGAGTCAGTGTCGGGGTGACTGAATCGCGCGCAAGTGCCGCCCAAGCCGAGGCGGTAACGGAGCAGCTTGTTCTTGTGGCGTTGATGTTCGGATTGGGGTTGGCTGGATTGGCAAGCTATACGATTCTGCGTCCTCTCCGAGAGCTGCAAGGACATATCAAACAGATCGGACAGGGGAATTTTGGGGCATCCCTCACAATCAAGGCTCCGGCCGAGCTCCGTGAGTTGGTAGATTCCGTGAACTGGATGGGCCAGAAGCTCCAAGAAATCGACGAGATGAAAACGGATTTTCTCGCGCATGTGTCCCATGAATTGCGAACACCCATGGCATCAATTCAGGAGGGGACGAACCTTTTGCTTGACGAGATACCTGGGCCGCTGATGCCTGAGCAGCGCATGACGCTTCGGATCATGGCTGACAGCAGCAAACGGCTGATGCATCTCATCGCCACGATTCTAGATTTGTCGAAAATGGAAGCCGGAATGATGGAGTATCGGTTTGTCCCGGTTGATCTCCAGCGGATTGTTGACATATCCATCAACAAAATTCGGTTGCTTGCTGACTCCAAGCATGTCCAATTGGTTTTGGAGCAGGCTGGACAGCGGGCTTGGGTCAAGGCGGATGCGTCCCGGCTGGAGCAGGTCTTGGACAATCTTTTGTCCAATGCGCTGAAGTTCAGCCCCGAAGGGGGCGTGGTGAAGGTGCATCTGAAGCCAGATCTGCAGGCCGGTGTACTGGAGGTCTCAGTCTCAGATACGGGGCCTGGTATTGCATCAGAGGACTTGCCACATATCTTTGAGCGCTTTTACCAGGGCCGTACCAAGGTCAAGCAGACTGCAGGAAGTGGGTTAGGGTTGGCATTGGTCAAGAATGTTGTCGAAGCGCATGGAGGACGAATCTGGATCGAAAGCGAGAGGGGCAAGGGGGCAACTGTACGGTTTATCCTACGGTTGACGAAGTCGGAAGGGAAAGGGGAACCGTGAACACGAAGACATTTCTTATGACGATTAGTTACTGCGCTCTGCCTTTTCTTCTAGCCGCATGTGCAGCGTGGACGACGTCCGTCCCTATCTCTCGCCCCTATTTTGTGACTGATCCAGGAGAAGCTGCTAGTTTTCAATCGCTTGCAAAGAAACAGGAGGATTTAGTCTCACGATGTGTCCAATCACGCTCTTGCGATCAGGTGTATTTTACGCTTGGACTTCTTGGGCTCTATGAAAGTCGCGAAGTTGCAGCGAAATACTTTGAAAAAGTTCTGGCCGTGACTCCAACAGGACCGGTCGCAAGGACGAGTAAAGCCTGGTTGCAAGTCATCCAGAAACCCGTTGTTTCTGGGAAGAAGGGATGGCCGGAATCCGTCCTGACTGCCCCTGCGATTGCGGACGCGCATACATCATTAGCGATGGTGACGGATCGTCTGGTTCGGAACTTGCTTGATGAGCAGGTGATGATCCAACAATTCCATGCCTCGAAGGATGATGAGTCGGAGGCGATGGAGGCATTGCAGCGGGAGTTGGCGGAGCGAGACCGCAAAATAGAGACGCTCCTCTCCAAGAAAGATTCGACCAAGGGATCGGCAGATCCAGTCCCGCTGCAAAAACAATTGGCTGAACGAGATAAGAAGATTGAAGAGCTGTCTTCTCAACTTGAGGCGTTGAAGCGAATCGATAAAGAGATGCGCGAAAAGGTTCGTCCGATCCGTCCCCCGCTGACGACGGTTCCTATCCCAGGCTCAGAAACGACACCCCAATGAAGGCCAGAAAGATAAGGTAATCATGGAGTCAAAAGATATGGAGCGAGAGAACATTCTTGTCATTGATGATGACGCGGGATTGTTGCATTTGCTGAAAATGCGGTTGTCCGCGATGGGATTTTCCGTTACATCCCGTACCACGGGACAGGAAGCGGTTGAAGCAACAAAACAAACGACGTTTGATTTGGCGATTACTGATCTCCGCCTCCAAAATGAAAATGGGTTGGATGTAACCGAAGCGTTGCTGCAAAACCAGCCGGGACTTCCGGTCATCATTTTAACGGCCCATGGCAGTATCCCCAACGCTGTGGAAGCGATGCAGCGCGGGGCGTTCGGGTATCTGACAAAACCGTTTGATGATAAAGAGCTCAAGGAGACGATCGATAAAGCGCTCGCTCAACGGCGGATGAGTCGTGAGATTGATCGACTCAAATCGTTAGTCAAGGAGCTATATGGGCTGGAGAATGTCGTGGCGCGAAGTTCGGCAATGCAACAGCTCTTTCAACAAATTGGTCAGGTTGCTGAATCAGATGCGACCATCCTGCTCTTTGGGGAGACTGGTACCGGTAAGGAGGTCATGGCGCGCGTCATTCATGCGAACAGTCGCCGCAGCAAAGGTGCGTTCGTGGCGCTTAACTGTGCTGCCATTCCGGAAACACTGTTTGAGAGTGAGCTGTTTGGGCACGTGAAGGGTGCCTTTACGAGCGCCCATGGTGCAAAGCGAGGACTCTTTCAAATGGCCCATGGCGGGACGCTCTTTCTTGATGAAATCGGCGAAATGCCTCTCTCAATGCAGGTGAAGTTGTTGCGTGCCGTCCAGGAACGGGAGATCAGAGAGGTTGGATCGGAGACATCCGTTAAGGTCGATGTGCGCATTCTTGCAGCGACGAATAAAGACCTCGGTGAGGCAGTGAAGAACGGGACGTTCCGTAATGACCTCTACTATAGAATTTCGGTGGTTCCTCTGTTCATTCCCCCATTGCGTGAGCGGCGAGATGATATCCCGTTGCTCGCTCAGTATTTCCTTCAGCAGAGCATGAAGCGATCCAATAAGGATATCAAAGGGCTTACGCCTGCTGCGCTTCATCGCTTGATGATCAACCCATGGCCGGGTAATGTGCGTGAGTTGGAAAATGCGGTCGAGAAAGCAGTGGTGATGTCCCAGCAAGAAATGTTGACGCCAGATTTGTTTCCGGCAGTCAGTGCGTCGGCTGAGTCACCACTCAAGCCGCTTACAGAGGCGAAGGAAGAGTTTGAACGCACCTACCTGAAGAATGTGCTGCATTTGACGGGTGGCAATATCTCACGTGCTGCTCAATTTGCGGGGCGATATAGGGCCGACTTCTATAAGATGCTTAGGAAGTATGGACTCCATCCGTCGACCACGAAGGGAAGGTCCGACGCAGAGGTTGATGAGTTGGAAGGCGAGGAGCATTTGACGAAAGCGGAACGATAAGAATATACGGCTGAAAAAGCTCGATGGCTATGGAGTTCTGAGTAGAGGCCGTTTCAATATCAAGAGGCCACAATACTCATCATGTTTCCCCTGGGTGGGTTGACCAAAAAACTACCTATGCAGGCAGCCCTTGGGCAGTTCGGTGGCGTGTGCAGAAAATTGATGACTTCTGAATCGGTTGCACGCTTGTGAGTGGTAGTACTGGTTTGTCTTAATTCGAGCGATAGGGCGGTCTTGATGAAGACCGCCCTATACCATGCTCTCTATCAGGATCAGTAGACGCTCTTGCTTACCTCGTTTGAATATCCACTTTCATTTCCCGCGATATCAAAGGCCGTCACGACAAAGAAGTAAGTTTTCCCGAACTGGAGGTCTGTTGCTTGGTAGCTTGTTACATTGCCACGAAGCATTGCGATGACATTTCCTTGATCATATTTCCCCGAGATTGTTGAACGGTAGACCTTGTATCCCGCCAGATCTGTTTCGCTATTAGCTTTCCATGTCAATGTTGCGGATGAACTCGACGGAGCATTGAGTGTCAGCGTGATCGTTACGGTCTTGATGACGGTTCCACTGGTCACTGTAACTGTCGCCTGGTTCTCTCCCTGAATTGCCTTTGAGGTGTCCACGTTGGCGGTGATGGTTCCATTGGTAGATCCAGAATTCTGACTGAGCGAAAGCCATGTGGCGGTCTTTGTTGCCGTCCAAGATCCATTGGACTGCACGGCGATGGTCTTGCTCGCTGGGTTGGCCAACCCTTGCGTTGCCGTAAAGGCAAGGCTATTTGATGAGAGGGTCAAGGAGCCAGGTGAGAGCGTCAGCGTCACTCCGACAGTTCTTGTCGTGTTTCCTGCTGTCACGGAGATGGTAGCAGTATTGGTCTGGGTTGAAACATTTCCGAGGTCAACGCTCGCGATAATTGTCCCGTTGCCAGAACCGGAGGTCGTGCTCAGCTTAAGCCAGGCAGCGTTGACGCTGGCCGTCCAGTTGCTATTTGCTGTGACGTTGACAGATTGGTTGGCCGGATTGGAGCCGCCTGACACGCCTGTATAGGTCAGTGATGATGGGCTTAGTGTGATCGAGGTCAGTGCCGGCGTTACGCTGAAGGTGACGGGGATTGCAACGGGTTGCGCGCCAGGTGCACTGAGCGTGATGGTACCGGTGTGGGTGCCGACGCCGAGTGAGCCGAGGACGGGGCTGATGGTGACAGTGCCATTCCCGGTGCCTGAGCTAGGGGTTAGGGTTAACCAAGATGTACTCGTTGTAGCATTCCAGTTCAATATTCCCCCACCTCGGTTGCTGACGGTCAGCACTTGTGGAGGAGGTGGTGAATTGCCCTGCTGACTACTAAACGAGAAGCCAAGGGAGTTTAGTGCGATAGCAGGTGTGGGATTGGGTGGTGTGGTAAGCCGTCTCAATGTCGGCATTCGAGACATCAGTCTCGAATTGGGTGTCGGAGATGCTGTGATGATAGGGGAATCACCGGTTGCCGCAAAGGCACTGGTGGTTGGTACATTCATCGGTTCGAATAGACTAGAAACCATACAGAATCCAATGGGGAACAACAACAATTGCCGAATTGTCTGGCGCATTGATTGGATCCTCCTTACGAGTCAATCGTGAAGCGAACGATTCACGATGAGGCTGGATCTAGAGCAAATCAAGTGCCGTGCTTAACGGGCAAATCGGTTCAGTCGGGTTGCTATGTGTATTTGCAGGATTTTCAGGTATTTGGAGAAAAAGAGCAGTGCATGCTGTGTGCAGAGCATCTAGGTATTGTTCACGAGGAGCAAGAAGCGCGCGGTGCTCACGATTGTACAAATAATAAAATAGTTCATATGTTAATTGTAACGCATTGTTATTATTGATGAGTGAATTAATGATTGGCAATCATCTGATTCTGATCGTATTGATATATCTAAGGCACTTTTCTCTGTATATAGAGGTCTCAATATAAAATTATGGTATGGAAGAGAGGGGGGACAAGGGCTGCTACAGAAAGAGCTCTATAGAAGACCATGCAATTCTTGACGATCCACGTATCTTCTGCCATTGTTATCACCGTTCCCACCATATTTGACGTCTTGGAGGGTGTGAGAAGGATATGAATAAACGGCAAGCACGTTCTATTGCAGTGGTCGGATTGGGTTATGTCGGCCTCCCAATTGCTGTGGCGTTCGGAAAAATTGGCCCGGTTATTGGATTTGACGTTAACAAGAAGAAAATCGAGGAATTGCAAAGGGGGATTGATCGGACCGGCGAAGTGTCAAAAGAGGATCTTGGTCTTGCTCAGGTCCGATATACTTCGGAGCCAGCCGATCTGAAATCCGCGAACTTCATTATCGTCGCAGTGCCCACACCGATCAACGATGCGTTACAGCCAGACCTGACAGCGTTACAAAAAGCCTCAGAGCTGATTGGGCGAAACCTGTCTTCGGGTGCCATCGTGGTCTACGAGTCAACTGTCTATCCTGGTGCAACAGAGGAAATCTGCTTACCTATTTTGGAAAAAGTCTCGGGTATGAAGGCTGGGGTTGATTTTAAGTTGGGTTATTCGCCGGAGCGAATCAATCCAGGAGATAAAGAGCATACACTTGCCAAGATTATCAAGGTTGTATCAGCGCAGGATCAAGACGCTCTGGACATCGTAGCTGATACCTATGCGCTTGTTGTTACAGCAGGAATTCATCGAGCATCCGGAATCAAAGTAGCTGAAGCTGCCAAGGTGATCGAAAATACTCAGCGAGATTTGAATATTGCATTGATGAATGAGCTGTCGTTGATTTTTCATCGACTGGGGATCGATACCAAATCAGTTCTCGAGGCTGCAGGGACGAAGTGGAACTTTCTTAGGTTTTCACCAGGCCTTGTCGGTGGCCATTGTATTGGTGTGGATCCATATTATTTGACCTCAAAAGCGGAATCTGTGGGGTATCATCCAGAAGTCATTCTTGCCGGCCGTCGTATTAACAACGGGATGGGCAAGTTCGTGGCGGAACAGACTATGAAGTTGCTCAGTCAGTTATCGCGCCCGGCCAATGAATTGCGTGTAGGGGTGCTTGGTTTGACGTTCAAGGAAAATGTGCCAGACCTTCGCAATAGCAAGGTGCCTGATATTATCCGTGAGCTTCATGAGTACGGCGTGCAGGTGCTGGTCCATGACCCCATTGCTGAAGAGGAAGAAGCGATGGCAGAGTACGACATTCATTTGGTTGGGTGGGACCAGCTCAAGGATCTTGATGGAGTGATCGTTGCTGTTGCACATAAGCGGTTTTCTGATTTGAGCCTTCAGGACTTGTTGAAACCGCTTCGGAGCCGGAACCAGGGTGTTCTGATCGATGTCAAGAGTATCTTTGATCCGGTTCAAATTCCTCCCTCCCTAAAATATTGGCGATTGTAGGAGCAAACATTGATTGGTGTGCGATAAGGGAGAACCTGCAAGTAACCACAGTCATGCTTCCATCCGAATGTGAGCGGAGAGTTCACCCAGTTTCCCTTCCTTCAACTTCTGGCCTTTTCCTTTGAGCCCGTTTTGATCCGTAGTATAAGAAATTGATGGAGGGGTGAGGGCACCCTTCGCTTCTACCCATTTCATCCCGTATGAGAGAGGTGTTGTGATTTCTCATCGGAAAGCCTGTCTCTATTTTCACCTCGTAGGCACTGTGCTGGGTTTTTGCGTCTTGTGGATTACGGGCTGCTCGTTCTTTGTCTCGCCGGATGTCAAGCGTGGAGATCAGCATCTGGCTTCAGAGCGATGGGAAGAGGCGAGTCTTGCCTACAGGCAAGCATTAAAAGACGATCCGTTCAATGTTGCTCTGCAGGGTAAGTATGCGCTGGCTCGTGAGCGTGCTGCCGCGGGACATGCCGAACGAGGCCGTACCCTGCTCAAAGAAAAGCAGGTTGATCTCGCACTGGAGGAATTCAAGCGCGCGCTTGCGATCGAACCTTCGAACGCCGAATACCAGGCGGGATTTCAGGATACGATTCGTGTGAAAGAGTCCCGGTCTCAGTATCTTGAAGCTGAGCGATTGGCACAACTTGGACGAACTGATGAAGCATTGAGCAGATTTGCACGCGCTGCAGAGCTCGACCCCACATACCAAGAGCCATTGGAGAGCATCAGTCGTCTCACTGAGGAAGAACAAGCTCGTACGAGAGCCGAACGTTCGAGACAGCCCGTCACACTGAAGTTCAAGAATGCCGGTATCAGGGAAGTTTTGGAAGGCGTGGCAAAGGCTGGTGGATTCACCCTGATTTTTGACAAGGATGTTCGGAATGACCCGATTTCAATCTCCGTTCAGGAGACACCGTTCGAAGACGCGTTGCAGCTGATTCTCAATAGTAACAGCTTGTTCTCCAGGCAGGTCTCGCCAACAGTATTGGTGGTTAGCCCAGATACCAAGCAGAAGCAAGAGCAGTATCAAGACCTAATGATCAGAACGTTCTATTTGTCGACGGCTAAAGCTAAGGATATGGTGCTGTTGCTCAAGAGTATGTTGGATTCGAAGCGGATGCACGCGAACGAACAGCTGAATGCCATTGTCATGCGTGATCAACCGGAGAAGTTGGAACTTGCCGAGAAGATTATTCTGGCCAACGACCGATCAGAGCCGGAAGTGATCTTTGATCTGGAGGTGCTGGAGGTCAATCGAACAAAAGATCAGAAGTATGGACTAAGCTATCCCAAGCAAGCCGGAGCCGGGTTGGTGGCGGCAGGGTTCGCAGGGCCATTGGCGGCTGAGGCGGTGCATATGACGTATCGGCAACTGACCGACCTCGGACCCAGTAATTATCTCTTCAAACTGCCGACCACGATGTTACTGGATTTTTTCAAGCAGCAATCTGACGCCAAGACCCTCGCGTCACCGAAGGTCCGCGTCATGAACAACAAGAAGGCGGAGATTAACATCGGAGATAAACAACCGATTCTTCTTTCAACCACCAATGTGCTGCCTGGACAAGCCACAACCGGAGCCGTTCCGACGACGTCTACGGTCACATCGATAGAATTTCGGGATACGGGTGTCAAGTTGACCGTTGAGCCTTCGATCCGACTGGGTAATGAATTGTCGTTGAAGATGAAAGTCGAAGTTGTTCGAGTTGGAGAGAAAGAGATCCTCCAGGATGCTCCCCGCATTCAGCAATTCAAATTTGGTAACCGTTCAGCAGAAACGACGCTGAGTATGCGTGATGGGGAGACGATAGTTCTCGGAGGCCTTCTGCAAGAAGAAGACAAACGAACAAGAGTCACGGCTCCATGGATCGGAGATTTGCCGCTGATTGGAAATATGCTGAGCTCATTTGAGACAAAACGTGTCACAACCGAAGTGATTCTCACCATTACGCCCCATATTGCTCAACCGACGCTTCTCCCTGGTGGCGGCCATCACGCGTTTTGGTCTGGTACGGAATTTAATTATGCGACTCGCCCCATCTTCCCTGGTTCCGCTAGAAGGCTTCCGACCTTGAGGCAAAGTGAAGATGGGAAGGCATTCTCTCGCGATGGGATTTCGGATAAGGGGAATGGACAGTCGAATATGGGTCGCTCGTTAGGTCAATCGGCGACGCCTGGTCCTCAAGTGGTGATCAAGCCGGAGGACTCGATTGTTCAATTCGGTAAGGAAGTCACGCTCTCCATCATAGACGGGCAAGTCCGCCCATCCGACGAAAGCGGGTTTAGGCTGGAATACGACCCCAATATTTTGCAGTTCAAGCGATTGGACGATGCAGAGTTGACCAGGAGTGGGGAAATTGGGGGGGAGGGCGGTGAAGGTGACGCAGGTACCATCATGTTCCGTTTGGCTCGTTCAGCTGGACAAGCCAAACGGACCGTGGGGGTCACTTTTCTTGCCAAGGCGCCCGGGGTATCCCCGGTTCGCGTGGAACTGTTTGATTCCAGGAGCTCGGTGCAGGCATCACTTGGAGTCGTGGGGGCGGGTGTGGTGCGAGTCCGGTGAGGGAGGATGGTCTCACCCTAGTTGAGATCCTCGTTGCCATGACGATTATTGCGATTCTGGCGTCGGTGGCGATGCCACTGAGTAAGGTCTCAACGAAACGGACTCAGGAAATTGAATTACGTCAACAGCTTCGAACGATTCGAAGCGCCATTGACTCATTCAAGTTGGAATGGAACCGTGATGGGGATGTGTTGCTGGGACCTGCCTGTGTGAAGAATAGGTTGGTCTGTAAGGAAGTTTCAGGTCAGTATGGTTATCCCAAGACCCTTGAGACCTTGTTGGGAGTAAAACTGACGGGGGAAGAGGCCACAGTTCGGGGTACGACGATGAGACGGTACTTACGGAGCATGCCGATCGATCCATTGACTGGGAAACCGGACTGGCTGTTGCGCTGTTACAAGGATCAACCCAAGCCAATCAGTTGGTGTGGTGAGGATGTCTACGATGTCATGACACAAAGCGAGGCGGTCGCAATTGATGGCTCCAAATATCAGGATTGGTAGAGCAACCGGATGGAATGCAAATGGCTTCACGCTGGTCGAACTCATGATTGTTGTGTCCATCATCGGCATTCTCGCTACTATCGCAGCTCCGTCCTACCAGTCCTCGTTGATTAAGGCGAGAGAAACGGTATTGCGGCAGGATTTGTTCATGCTGCGTGACTTATTGGACCATCACCGTGCGGATCAGGGGAAGTATCCGCCATCGTTAGAGGGGTTGGTGGCGACGGGGTATCTTCGGGCCCTCCCTAAAGACCCGTTTACGAATTCTTCCAGTTCTTGGCAAGAAATCAGCGAGCCAACTGAGGGTGGTATCTTTGACGTGTATTCAGGGTCGGATCTTATTGGGACCAATGGGGTTCCCTATAACAAGTGGTAATTCAGGTATGAACTTCGACGGTCATACATTATCTTGCGTATGCAAGGCTTTCGGATGGAATCAGGTATGGAGAACTTTTGGTCTTGGGCTGATTCTTCTCAACCTTGTAGCTTGTCGTGCGTTTGATCTGCTTGGTGATCCAAAGATGTCGGATCTCCAGCTCACGACCGATGTGCTCAATGGATCGTTGAAAGATGCGCAGCGCACGATGGCGGAATTGCGTGCAGAGTTCGAGGTGCGAAACCAGGGATTGGCCGAGGCTCAGGTGGTTCGGGCGCAGCTTGAAGGGCGCGTTCGAGAAGCAGAGCGCCGATTGAGCGAGGATCGACATGTGATTGGTTTGCAACGGGAAGAGTTAGCTGAGTCCAGGGCTGATCGAGAGCGAATCGCACGGACGGGAGCAGTACTCCAGAGCCAGCTCAAACAGCTACGAAAGCAACTATCAAGGATCGAGAAGCAGGCGGCTGGAAGTGTTGCTCCAACAATCATGGGTCTTCCCGTAGAGAAGCAGCTGAGAGCAGTGCCGGTAGGCACGAAAGAGACCGTCTCGTTCAGCGACTCTTCAGAAGGCCGTCGAGTCCTCTCACCATTGGATGAGGCGATGTCTGGCCAAAATTCGGTTGACCGAGAAGAGGTTCCAACTCAATCATTGATACTCGCCACACGCTCACAAATCATGATCAAGCACGGAGATACACTCTGGAGCCTTGCCCAACGATATCATACCTCCGTGCGTCAGCTTATGGCTCTCAATGCGCTCTCCACAGATTATATTCAAGCGGGGCAGAATCTTTGGTTGCCGGAGTCGGTTGCTGATGGATCAGAAGCCGAACGAAGGTAGCCCTGTTGGGGCAATGCACTGATCGGGGGTGAAGGGCCGGAGCTATGGCAGTATTTGCATACCGAGTCGCACGATCTGACGGATCCATGATCCAAGGCTCTCTGGAGGGAGACGGGGAAGCGGCCGTTCGCGCGAAACTCGAATCACAAGGACTGCTGGTTTTCACACTCCATCGCCATGGAGCCAACCCAACACCAACCCCACGATCGTGGTCGTTCGGTGGGCTTCCTCTCGGGCAGTTCATGATCTTCAATCAGGAGTTGTTGGCGCTTATCAAGTCCGGGTTGCCGATCTTGCGAGTCTGGGACTTGTTGATCGATCGTGCGGGGCATCCAGGATTTCGACAGGTGTTGCGAGAAGTGAAGGAAGATATCAGAAGTGGTGCCTCTGCCTCGGAGGCATTGGCAAAACACACCTCGTATTTCCCAGATCTCTACGTGGCGACCATCAAGGCAGGTGAGCAGTCTGGCAATCTTTCGGAGGTGCTGCAGCGATATGTTGCCTATCTGAAACTGATGATCGGGCTTCGTCAGAAAATGACAAAGGCGATTTCGTATCCGATCTTCCTCATTGTGATCGGCATGGCCGTGATCGGATTCTTGGTGGCCTATGTGATGCCGACGTTTGTTTCCGTCTATGGAGAGACGGGGAAGACCTTGCCATGGGCAACACAGCTGTTGTTGCAGCTGGTTGCGCATGCAGAGGTATGGGGCTTGGCTGCGACGATCGCCCTGGCCGGTCTAATACTTGGAATTCGCACCTATTATGCCACTTCTGTCGGGCAGCTTATGATTGACCGTTTCATACTGAATCTTCCCTTGGTGGGAACGGTAGCGGTTGAGCATAACACCGTGCAGTTCACGAGAACATTAGGGACCATTTTGGCCGGAGGAACCCCGCTTGTGGATGCTTTGCAGGGTGCACGGGCAGCTGTCTCAAATCGCTTCATCTCCTCTCGTTTGGCTGGAGCCGTTGAGGAAATTCGAGAGGGAACAACCTTAGCGGATGCCTTGGAGCGCTGTCAGGTACTGCCCAAGCTTGTGATTGAAATGTTGTCGGTCGGTGAGGAGACGGGGTCACTGGAATCCATGCTGAAGGATGTGGCGGAATTTTACGAAGCAGATATTGATACACGACTCGGCCAGCTTACGACTTGGATGGAACCTGCGTTGTTACTTGTGATGGGAGTCCTGGTGGGCGGGATTGTGATTGTGATGTACCTTCCTATTTTTCAGATGGCTGGAACTGTGGGCGGGTAGACTGCGAGGGTGAAGGAGAATTCATGAGGCTTCGGGAGTGTGTCTATGCCACGTAGCCTAGCGCGACCCAGCTTGGCAGAGGTCTTGGTCGGTCAGGGTGTGCTTACGAGGCACAAGGTCGAAGAGGTCTTTCTCCGTGTGAAGGGAGTGCCAGCTGCCTTGGGGAAGGCTTTGACCGATGCCGGACTGCTGTCGGAAGACCAGCTCGCTCATGCGTTAGCCAGTCAATACGGGCTGACGTACGATCCATTGACGAACTTTCGGATCGCTCCTCAGTACTATGAGTCCATCTCGATCAAATGGATGCAGCGCGTTCCTTTTGTGCCTCTGAACGAGCAGGCCGGGGTATTGACGATTGCCGTTGCGGAACCTCACAACCTGCTTGGACTGGACGAACTGGAATTCTTGATAGGAAAACCGTTGGAGCTGGTTGTCAGCTCCAGAAGCGCCATCTTGGCGGCGTTGGAACGCAGTGAAGGGTCGAGTCAAGTACTCCGCGAGTTTGAAGCGGAGTATCGATCGGTCTTGGTTAAAGAAGATGAGCGAGGGGAAGAGATACTCGCGCTGGATCATGCCGGAGAAGATCAGAGCCCAACGGTCAAACTGCTGGACTCAATTCTATTGAACGCCATGCAACGCCGAGCGAGCGATATCCATATTGAGGCGGCGGATCGTGCGACCAATGTCAAATTGCGTGTCGATGGGATTCTGGTTCCGGCCATGGATCCGTTGGACATTCGATTACACGCGCCCCTGGTGTCTCGTCTCAAAGTCATGTCGGATCTCGATATTGCGGAGCGCCGTGTTCCTCAAGACGGAAGTTTCCGTATGAGGCTGGATCGCAAAACAGTGGATTTCCGCGTGTCTATCTTGCCGAGTGTCTTTGGGGAGTCCGTGGTCATCAGAATCCTGGATCGAGATTCCATTGCGACCGGAGTCTCGGACTTGAAGCTTGAGCGGCTTGGCTTCAATCCGGAAGATCTGAAGCGATTTCGAAAATCGATCACACGCCCGCATGGCATGGTGTTGGTGACCGGGCCGACTGGAAGCGGGAAGACCACAACCTTGTATGCCGCTATCTCGGAAATGAACACGCTGGAAGACAAGCTGATCACGATCGAAGATCCGGTCGAATACCAGCTGTCGGGTGTGGTGCAGATTCCGGTGAATGAAAAAAAAGGGCTCACCTTTGCCCGAGGTCTTCGGTCTGTTCTCCGTCATGATCCGGATAAGATTATGGTCGGCGAAATTCGCGATGCTGAGACCGCGCAGATCGCTATTCAGTCCGCCCTAACCGGACATTTGGTTCTGACGACGGTTCATGCCAACAACGTCTTTGATGTCATTGGCCGGTTCGCTTCGATGGGGATTGATGCTTATAATTTTCTGGCCGCCCTCAACTGCGTGCTGGCTCAGCGATTGGTTCGAATCCTGTGTCCGTCGTGCCGGACTCCCATGAAAGCCCAGCAGGCCCTGATTGAGGAGTCAGGGTTGGACTATAACCAATACAAGGACACGCTGTTTTACGAAGGAACAGGGTGTCCGCAATGTCATGGGACTGGATACCGAGGGAGAAAATGCATCACGGAATTTCTGGATTTGACAGACGAGATCAAGGAGATGATTCACGCGGAACGCCCCCTCTCGGAAATTAGATATCGGGCGGTTACTGATGGAATGATTACGCTTCGGCAGTCGGCTGTCAAAAAGGTCTTGAACGGCGAGACATCCCTTCGCGAGATCAATCGCGTCACGTTCAGCGAGGAAGGCTAGTGAAATGTGGGATTTGCTCAGGCGTCGTCCGCAACGGTGTTTGAAATTTGGCACAGACTGGCTCGGATGGGCGGAGTGTGAGCGAAGCTGGAGTGGGCGGCTTCACCAGAGATACGGCATGTCTCCCCTTCAAGTAGGAACGATTAAGTCTTCACCCACAGTTGACAATGTGTCACAAGCATCGATATTGGCTCCGCAGATTCGTGCATTAACCGGCGCAGATGAGAAGCGTTTTATCAAGAGAGGAGCCTTCTTGTCCGAACTTCCTCGGCGCATCGCGGTCTTGCTTCCTGACACGGCGGTGCGAACGGCTGTTCTGCATCTCGATCAGGTTCCAACCAGGCGTGAGGAGTGCGATGCGTTGATTCGGTGGCGATTGGGGCAAGAACAGATCTTTCCGCTGACTAACGCGAAGGTTGTATCGCAGGTCTTTAGTGGTCATGGTGAAGGTCCGGAGCATCGGTACACGGTTCTGGCTGTGGCCATTCAGGAGCCGATCCTCAGGCAATACGAATCACTCTGTGAATCTGCTGGACTGACTCCTTCAGAGGTGGGAATCACCAGCTTGCGGCTGGTTGATCTCTGGAAAAGGATTTCACGGGGAACGAGCTGGGTAGGTCAGGACCTGTTGTGGGTTACGCTATCTGATCGATCGCTGACAATCATGATCTTTCAGCGAGGGCGAATCGTGTTTTACCGATGCAAACTGTTGGGCCTGGATGCATCAGAGATAGCGGCCAGTGTCGATTTCCTGAACAGGGTCCTTGACGAATGCCGTGCTTCGCTCGAGATCTGTCAACAGCAGTATCCTTCGATCGACATACATGATGCGGTGATCTGCGCCGATGGGGAGATAGCCTCATTGCAATCAGAGCTTCAGGAACAACTTCAACTTGTCGTCCAACAATTCAGTTGGAAGTCGGTCGAGAAGCTTGGATGGGGGGCGAAAGGGAGCCAGCAAGGCATGGCGTCACTGGTCGCAATTGCAGGGGTCTCATAGCATGGCACTGAAGAGGTCGTGGAGCACATGGCCCGTTGAATTTCTTGGGCAGACGGGATCACGGAATCATACCGGACGGCAGTTCGAGATCAACCTATCCAGCCGGTATCGCGTGGGGATGGCAACTTATCGGACATGGTTGATCAGCGGATGCATCGGACTTCTCTTGGGTATCGCCTGGAATATCTGGCAAGGAGTCTTGATCTATGAGGAGAGCCAGATCATTGAGGCTGAACTGGAGCGAGTTCGTCAACTGGATCATCTGGTGATAGCTGAGGCCAAGAGTGAGGGGATTGACCTATCCGAAGGTGCGTTGAAACGATTGTCCTCCGAAGTTGATCTGGCGAATCAGTTGCTCGAAAAGCGGACATTCTCTTGGACCACGTTTTTAACGGAATTGGAGCAAGCGATTCCTCCACGCCTCTCGCTCACGAGTATTCATCTTGATCAGGCTGGCAAGACCGTTCAGCTCACTGGAACTGCGACGGACCTGGAAGAGGTTACGGCTTTTACGGTTGGACTCCAAAATCATGCTACGTTCAAGAATCCGGTGTTGGCTCAGCACCGAGTCGGGTCGAGTGGGCTGGTGGAATTTGATGTGACGGTGCAGTACCGGCAACCCGGAGTGTGAAGAGTGAAAGAACGTCTGATTGCTCTATTGCAGAACCCCTTTGCCCCATTGCTACCGTGGGGTGTCCTGGCAATTGGGCTACTCGTGGTGCTGATTGTCGTGCATGCTGTTGGGCTAGCAAATCTCCAAGCGAAGCGACAACGGGTAGAGACAGAATGGGGAACTATGCGCCAGTCGCTGGTGCATCACCGGGAAGCGAGGAACGCCACCAAGGATCTGACTCAGGTATGGGCGTTGCTTCCCGGTGAGCGAGACTTTGGCCCATTGGCGTTGGGAATTTCGGATGAGGCCAAGCGTGAGGGGGTCGTTCTGCCTGCGTTGTCCTACAAGACGGAGCCTACCACTGTCGCTCATACGACCAAGGGGTTGTTACAAGGGTCGATGAGTGGGCGATACGAGGATCTCCGTCGATTCATTCATGACCTGGAGACGGCAGACGAGTTGTTGCTCATTGAGGACTTGGAGTTGAATCGAATCGGAGGTCTACAGAGTGCGGTTCTGACTTTCAATATAAAAATTGCAACCTATCTCAGAGCGGAACACGAAAAACGGAACCTGCAGGAGACGACTCACTAGCCATGGATGCAACGAAGAAGGTGATGATGGCAGGTTCGCTGATCCTCGTATGGGCTACGTTGGCAGTTTCGCAGTGGAATTTGCTGGAAGCGCCAGTTCGTGTCCCCTTGACCAATGTTACAGGCCCCGCAACGGGAGGTCGTCAGTTGGATGGAAGAGGGGGAGGGTTGCAGGTCAATCTGAGTCTGCTCAAGGCCACAGAGATGGAACGTGACACCACGTATATGATGCCTCGAAATATTTTCTCAATGACGGCTGTCGAGGGGACACTCTCGGTGAATGCTGACGTGGTTGTGCCCAATCAGGAAGAGACACCTGCAACGGGGACCCTCGTGGATCAGGGGGGGGGCACAGAGTCGGGGCCGATCAGATATTTGGGGTTTCTGCGCATGGGAGAGGGGCCACGGAACAGTCAGTCTGTGGCGGTACTTCGAAAAGATGACGAAGTCTTGGTGCTCAAGGTCGGTGATCGCATCGACGAACGTCTGGTGCTTAAAAAGATCACCCCTGAGAGCGTGACGGTGCGAGATGCTGGTACGCGGATAGAACAAACGGTCGCATTGTCAGACGAGGTGGATGGTCAGGAGTGATATAAAGATGAGGCGTTCTGCAGCATGGCCGAGAGGGACGGAAAAAGGATTTTCCTATCTCATGGTCATGATGGCCGTGACCCTCACGGGGCTCTTGATGACCGCCGCCGCGAAGCAGTGGAAGACGATGATCCAACGAGAACTCGAGATGGATTTGCTGGCCAAAGGCATGGAGATTCAAGCGGCATTGGCACTGTACTCGACAACGGCAAAGGCAGGACGGGTCACTCCAGGAGAAATCTATCCACAAACGCTCGCTGAGCTGACACGGGCCCCCAAACCGTTTCTCAGGAAGGTGTACCTTGATCCAGTGGGACATGGCGAATGGGAATTTGTACGAGCCCCGACGGGAGGGATCATGGGGGTCCGAAGCAAGAGTAAGGTCAGACCTATCAAGCAGAACAACTTTCCGCTGGTGGTTCGTCATTTCCAGGGCAAACCCACGCATTATGATTGGGTGTTTCAACATCCCAACCCGTCTCAGGGAGGGATGCTTGGGGCAACTATACCGTCCGGTGCGGGACCGGGACGAGTCCCGTGGTGAAGTAGGCTCTCATTTTGACACCGTTAGGACTTTCCCGATCTTGAGCGTTTGAGCATTCTCGATTCACGAATCTGGAGTGTTGAGTGCGTTGAAGATTGAGGGATCATCCTGGGATCTCGACGCATCGTTTGCTTCAGCGGTGCTGACAGAAGTGCAATCATGTGGTGTCGAATGTGACCAAGCAGAAAGTTTCGGCAGTCTTTGGGGTGCGTAGCCACACAGTAGAAGGAATATGAGATATGCGTGTATTGATCACAGGTGGGGCGGGGTTCTTAGGGAGTCATTTAGCCGAGAGGCTCGTTGGTCAAGGGCATCATGTCATCAGCATGGACAATCTGAGCACCGGCAAAGTGGAGAACATTGCCCATTTGATGGGGAATGAGTTGTTTTCGTTCGTGAAGTACAACGTCTGTGATTATATTCATGTCGAAGGCCATCTTGATGCGGTGATGCATTTTGCCTCTCCTGCGAGTCCCCAGGATTATCTCGACATGCCGATTGCGACGATGAAAGTCGGTGGATTGGGAACCCATAAGGCCTTGGGGCTGGCGAAAGAAAAAGGGGCGCGGTTTCTCATCGCAAGCACATCGGAAGTCTATGGGGATCCTCTGGTCAATCCGCAACCCGAGTCCTACTGGGGGAACGTCAATCCCATTAGCCCACGGGGTGTCTATGATGAAGCTAAGCGCTTTGCCGAGGCCATGACCATGGCGTATCATCGCTATCATGGTCTTGATACAAGGATCGTCAGAATTTTTAATACGTTCGGACCAAGGATGCGACCGAACGATGGCCGCGTGGTCTCGAATTTCATCGTACAAGCGATCCAGGGGAAGCCGCTCACGGTGTATGGCGATGGCAATCAAACCAGAAGCTTTTGTTATGTCGATGACCTTGTGCGTGGCATCATTGCCCTGCTCCTCGTGGATTCCGACAAGACGCTTGAGCAGCGAACCGACCGGAAATCGTTCTTCGACACGCAGGAGGCCGATCATATCGGCAGTGTTCATGACCCGGTCAATATCGGGAATCCCAGAGAACTGACGGTACTGGAGATCGCCAAGGAAATTCTAAAGCTGACGCGCTCGTCGAGTCAGATTTCTCACCATCCCCTGCCGGCTGATGATCCGAAAGTGAGACGGCCGGATATTACCCGAGCGAAGATGTTTCTAAAATGGGAGCCTCGGGTCGAGCTCGAGGATGCGCTCGTGAAAACCATCCAATACTTTGAAAAGGCGTTAGGTGGGTTGCTGAAAACCTCTTTGGACTCGCATTCTGCCTCGATAGCTTGAATCAGAGGCTCATGAAGATGAGCTTTCGGGGTATTGAGGCCGTCTGATAAGGCTCTGTGCCCGCATCCTGTTATTCCTATCTCGCTAATGAACGATGTCAGCGGCAAGTTTTAGCATTCCGATAAGCTGGCAGGCATCAACGGGCTGAAGATCTTCTCAGGCAGCGCACAGTTGTCGAACGCTTGACCTCTTTCTTGTCCACGCGGTATTGTCTTCATCCTTCCCAATTGCCAATTATCGGTGAGAACTATGGAAGCGCTGAGTCAAGCCGTTTCAGAACCAGAGAGTGGACAGTCGAAGCCATTGCCTACAGTGGAGTATGTCATCGACTTGGTTTCGAAGGCGAAACGGGCAGCCAGGCGACTTGCAGTACTACCTACGTCGACCAAGAACCGGGCACTTTTGGCCATGGCAGATGCGTTGGAAGCGAAATCAGACGAATTGATCACGGCAAATGAGGGAGACCTTGAGGCCTTTGGGACTACCAAGGACAAGAAGGCCATGGCGGATCGCTTACGGTTGACCGACAAGCGGATCAAGGAGATGGCGGCGGGGATTCGCGAGGTAGCGCAGTTGCCAGATCCTGTGGGGATGATGTCCACCATGTGGACAAGACCTAATGGAATGCAGGTGGGACGGGTTCGTGTGCCGATCGGGGTCATCGGAATTATTTATGAATCGCGCCCGAATGTGACAGCTGATTCGGCTGCACTTTGTCTCAAGTCAGGCAATGTCTGTGTCCTGAGAGGCGGCAGTGAAGCGATTCATTCCAATACGGCCATTGCAGCCGTTCTGTCAGACGCGTCACAAAAAGCAGGTATTCCGCCGGGCGCGATTACGTTCGTCGATCGTGCCGATCGTGAGATCGTCCCGGTCTTGCTCAAACAGGATCAGTCTATCGACTTGATCATTCCCCGTGGCGGCGAATCGTTGATGAAACTCATTGCCGAACATTCAACCATTCCCGTGGTCAAGCATGATGCCGGTGTCTGCCATATCTATGTCGATGCTGCAGCTGATGTTGCCATGGCTGAAGCGATTTGCCTCAATGCGAAGGTGCAGCGCCCATCAACATGCAACGCCATGGAAACACTGCTGGTCCACCAGTCGATTGCGCGCACACTCTTGCCGACGCTGGCGGCCGGCCTCCGGGCAGCCCATGTCGAAATCAGAGGGTGTACCAAGACCTGTCAGTTGATCTCGGAGGCTCAACCAGCTAGCGAGAACGATTACGGGAAAGAATTTCTGGATCTCATTTTAGCTGTGAAAGTCGTCAAGAACATGGATGAAGCCATGGAGCATATCGCGCAGTATGGTTCTCGACATACGGAAGCGATCGTGACGTCGGATTATGGGCGGTCGATGCGATTTCTCAAGGAAGTGGATGCCAGTGCGGTGCTGGTGAATGCCTCCACGCGCCTCAATGACGGATATCAATTCGGTCTCGGAGCCGAGATCGGGATCAGTACGTCACGGATTCATGCACGGGGTCCGATGGGGTTAGAAGAGCTGACCTGCTCAAAGTTCATGGTTCTGGGGAGCGGCCAACTCCGCGAGTGAATGTTCTCGGATCCCATTGCATGTGCCCTGTTTACTCCTGGCCATCTTCGCTTTCAATCCACCCGTACGCTCGCTGAATCTTTCCGCAAGGCGGGCGGATACGTTGAGACGTTGCCGACTGGGCACCTCGTCTTTTATCGCCCTGATGGCCGACGGTTTCTCGCCACTGATCCCACAGGCCAGCCTCTCCATGAATGCGAATGGGAATCGAATGCGAACGGGGGGGGGGCGCTGACACGTGCACGCGTGCAACTCGATTGGGGATGTTGGGTCGGAATAACCCCTGCCGGTTTAGTGAATGAAACCAGGGTGAATCTTGCCACGAAGCCCAATTGGCAACGAACCACTCCAGAGGATCTTCGTGGTATGGCAGCGAGGGCGTTACGGATGCCGCTCGAAGAGGTAGGGTGGTTTTATCGGGATGAAGATTTTGCCATTGATCCCGCCGGGCTGGCGACGATCCGCCAGCGAAAAGATGCCTTGTATGTGTTAGACGATGGAGGGTTTGAAACCGCACGCTTTATGTCCTGCATGGGTGCGATGCATTGGGATGAAATTGATTTCCTCCCAGTCGTCGAGCTGTTCAAGTCACTGTTACCCGGGACAGGCTCTGCGGTGTTGGAACTCATTCGTGCCCTGTATGATGATCAGCAACGAGGGCGTTCGGCGCCCAGACCGTTACGCTATCGCGGGATCCCGCCCTATCCATCAGAGGCGGCCTTTCGGTTGTTCAGCGCATTCTTCACGCCTCAATCAGGAGGAACCGGGGATCCGTTCGTCGATTTCATGAATCCTTCGAAGTCGCACGTCGTCACCTGGCTGCCCGCCGATCATCCACCGGTCCGCTATTTTGATGTGCGTCAGGGGGTATGTATCACGGTGAAAGATGGGGTCGCGCAGAAGGCGATCCTTGCGGCTGATACGGGAGGTTTGGCATACGTCAATCCGCTCGGTCGTCGCGTGCTTCCGCTTGATCGCAGCCTGCGGATCGACGGTCAGCAGCTGATTCTTAAGGATCGTGAACAAGAAACGATCATTTCCTTGCCGGTTGGTCTTCATGTTCAGACGGCACCATCGCCCGAGCAACCGCTGAGTCCTATCGACTGGCGGACAGTCTTTGTGCCGGAGCTTCCTGGTATTCACCCGCGCGAAGCGTTTGGCGCAGTGTTGTTGTATCCGGAAGGCTCCGAGGAGATCAGCGAGCTCGCGGCGCAACCCTTCGTTGCCGATTATCTGGACGATCTGGGAGAGCAGGATCGCGAGATCGGGCGGATACGATCGTCGGCGGAACGAGTGCTCATGGTGAACGGGGATGCAGTCATTTCCACCTGCGTGCTCTTCGACCGGCCACGAGACTACACGGTGAGCGTTCGCCACATGGCTTATGCTCAGCGCCAGGCACAGCAGCTTTGGACTCAGTGTGCTGAAATCAATCGATGGGACTGGTTGCCACGAATACGCATGGGCGCCGCCGATGTGGTGGAGGACTCGATTGCTCGTCATGGTCCGTTTGATCTCCTGTATCTCTGGCTCTCCTATGACACATTTGATTCGCTGACGACCATGGCGACAACCCTCGCGCGTGCAAGCCAAGGGCTGAGACGGGGAGGCGAGGCATTTGTAGTCGGCCCCGTCGGCGTACAGGCAGTGCTGGCATCGGAACGGTGGCAGGTCTGGTGGAGCGAGTCAGTGGCAGGGCTACCAACGTTTACCATGCATAAGACGATCTTGCCCAACGCCAGGCTGAAAACAGGGCTTACGCTGTTCCATCTTAGGCGGTTGTAAATTCCTAAGAGAATGAGTTTCCGGAGTTGGTGGATAGATTGGTTCTCTTCCACGGAAGCGCTGGCTTGTCTGAGGCGAGTCTTGTAGAATCCGGATGTTCTGTCCCGCATTCGTTCCTGGAGCACTGTGGTGAAATGAGTGTGTGGATAATTGATGAAGGAGGAAGATCATGCCAAGTGTGCTGGACAAGGTGATTGAGAGAGAGTTGAGAAAAGAGCTGCGGGATGCCTTAGTCAGGTTTGAACAGCAGTTGCGACAGTCCGGCGTGAGTGATGACAACATCAAGAACCGGATGCGGGGCGCCAAGCAGTTTGTGGCGTTTCTATATGGGCGATACCTCGGATAATCATATGTCGATTGCCTTGACCGTGGGCGAGGCCTGCCTATGAGAAGTGTGCGGCATCACCGGTCAATGCAAGATGATGGAGGCGCCACACCTCTGTGCTAATCCTCGAAAATATTTGGCCATAGCCCCTCTGTCCCCTAAGATGGCTGCATGTCAGCTGCTTCGGGGACAACTCCTTCCCAGCAATCGGATCCGATCCCATCGCTGCTTGAGTCGGATGAGTCCGATACAGGGTTGCTCTGTCTCCTGATCCTCGCGCAGTACTATGATCTTCCTGTCAATGGCTCGCAGCTTCGGCATCAGTTTGCCCGGTCTGGACAGAAGCTTTCCGAGACCGAACTGCTCCGTGCTGCCAAGAATCTTGGATTGAAGGCCGGTCTTGTCACCAGTGACTGGAACAAGCTGCAAGCAGCTTCCCTTCCCGCCATGGCCAAGCTCGTGGATGGGGGTTATCTGGTGGTGGCAAAAGTCGAAGATGAGAAGGTGCTGGTTCAGAATCCCACAGAGGGCTATTCCCTCGTCCTCTCACGTGACCGGTTCGAACTGATCTGGTCGGGAGAGCTGGTGCTCGTGACGAAGCGGGCGCAGATTCGCCTTCAAGATCTCAAGTTTGATCTGACCTGGGTGATCCCAGGAATCGTCAAGTATCGCAAGTTGTTCGGCGAGGCCTTGATCGCATCGGCGTTCCTCCAATTCGTTGCCTTCCTCACGCCGTTCTTAACGCAAATGGTGATCGATACAATACTTGTGCACAAGAACTTCACGACGCTCTCGCTGCTGGCTGGCGGCATGATCGCGCTGGTTGTCTCCGAAGGAATCCTCGGCTGGCTCCGGACCTATCTGTTTGCACATACGACTAATCGGATGACGGTCACCCTTGGGGGCCAACTCTTTCGCCATCTTCTGGCGCTCCCTCTCGCCTATTTTGACAACAGGCGCGTGGGCAATGCCGTGGCCTTGGCGCACGAGTGGGAACATCTGCGTCGATTCGCCACGAGCCATTCCATGTTCGTACTGTTGGAGGCTCCCTTTACCGTTATCTTCCTAGCCGGCATGTGGGTCCTGAGCCCCATGCTCACGCTGGTGGTCACGCTCTCGATTCCGATCTACGCGCTGTTGTGCTTCTCCATGACTCCGTCGATACGGGCTTGTCTGCGCGACCTGTTCAATCGAGGAACAGACAACCAGGCATGTGTGGTCGAGGCCGTCAGCGGCATCCACACGGTGAAAGCCGTGGCGGGTGAGCCGTCGTTCTGGCGAAAATGGGAGACGCAGCTGGCCGGTTATGTGCAGGCCAGTGTTCGTGCCACCAGCTTGAGCACGATCGCTCGACATGTCGCGACAGGGGTATCCCACGTCACCATGGTGGTGGTCCTCTGGGTCGGGTCCTCTCGCGTGATCGAAGGACAGCTGAGTATCGGGCAGTTGATCGCCTTCATGCTGTTGTCGGCACACGTGACTGGCCTCATGCTGAGATGGGTCAATCTCTGGCAGGAGTTTCAGCACGCGGGCATTTCGGTTCAACGAATAGGGGATATGCTGAACCGGCAGTCTGAACCCTCCTATCACCCCAATCGGATCACGATTCCACAAATCCAGGGGCAGGTCCGGTTCGAAGACGTCACGTTTCGCTATCGGACTGATGGGCCGATAGTCATCCGCAGGCTGTCTTGTTCGGTGGAGTCTGGTCGGATAGTTGGAGTCGTTGGACGGTCAGGCTCAGGCAAAAGCACGATTGCCAAACTGCTCCAGTGCCTGTATAGGCCTGAACAGGGACGAATCCTAGTGGATGGTGTGGATCTGGTGCAAGTCGATCCGGCTTGGTTGCGTAGGCAGGTGGGTGTCGTGTTGCACGAGAACTTTTTGTTCGGTGGTTCGGTTCGGGACAACATCGCAATGACCGATCCCGGTCTGTCGATGGAGCAGATCCTTCAGGCCGCAGTGTTAGCCGGAGCACACGAGTTTATCGCTGAGCTTAGGGACGGCTATGACACGCAGATCGGCGAGCAAGGCTGTGCGCTTTCGAGTGGGCAGCGTCAACAGATTGCGATTGCTCGTGCCATCGCCACGAATCCTCGCATGCTGATATTCGACGAAGCCATGAGCGCGTTGGACGACGCAGCTGAAGCGGTGCTTCAACAGCATATAGCTCAGATCGCTCAGGGTCGTACGGTATTCATCATGGCCACTCGGTTGAGTGCGGTGCGCCAAGCCAGTCGTATCTACATCATGGACAAAGGGGAGATTATCGAACAGGGCACATATGCCGAACTGTTCGAACGCGATGGGATCTTTTCACGACCCTCTGTATCTCACGTTGGGGTTCAATCATGAGGCAGTCATGGTCTTCGGTCCATTAGGAAAACAGTGGAGCGTCTGGAAAGTGGCCTGGGAGGCTGAATCAGGTCAGCCTCCCAATAGGGCTGTTCCAGAGGGACCTGTTGCGGAGTTTCTTCCGGAGGCATTGGATCTTCAGGAGACGCCTTCGTCTCCGATCGGCCGAGCGCTGTTGTGGGCGATTCTGATCGCATTCGCGACTGGAGCGATATGCACCACGCTGGTGAGGATCGACTCAGTCACGACGGCTCATGGAAGGGTGGTCTCGAGTGGAGACGCGATGCCTATACACCTGTCCGAAGCGGGAGTAGTCACTGCGATTCACGTTCAAGACGGACAAGCGGTGACACAGGGGAACGTCTTGATTGAACAGGATTCGACCAGGAAGCTCTCGGAAACGGAGCTGCAGTCTCACACTCTGGTTTCAGAGTTTCAGCGGCCGGCACAAGCGACAACGAAAGCGGAACAGAAAGCCGGCTTGCATCAGGTGCGCTCGCCGATTGATGGAGTGGTGCAGCAGCTTGCGGTTCAGGCGGTGGGCACGGCGGTGACGCCGGCACAGCTGATGCTCATGGTTGTACCGTTGAACCGCTCAGTGGAAGTCGAAGCGCAGGTCGAGAGGAAGGATGTGGGTGTCGTCCGCAAGGGACAGCCGGCTGAGATCAAGGTCGCCACGTTTCAGTCGGTGCACCACGGGACCGTTAGTGGTCATGTGCTGAGGGGGCCTGACAAGCAGATGTTGAACGCACAGGTCTGGCTTGTGTCTCCTATCAGGGTCGGTCTGGATCGTTCGACGATTCAAATCGGGAGCACAGAGGTCAAGCTCGTTCCCGGTATGGCGGTGGCGGTTGAGATCAAGACGGGTCAGCGCCGTCTGATCGAGCATCTCGTAGAGCCTGTACTCGAATCCGCGAAGGGGCGGGTGAGGGACTGGGACACACTCGTTGATGCTGTGCGGAGTTTCTTCAATCGCCGAAATCTGTTGTGAGACTGAGAAGCGAACGGGCGAAGGAGGGAGCTATGAGCAGAAGACGGCTGGCTATGGAGCTGAGCGGTGGTATCCTGTCGTTCGGGATGCTGCTGATGGTGGGAGTGACCGGATGGGCAGCTGAGCCGGTGACGGGAATCGGCTCTCTCCTGGTCAATCCCAGCGCCGTGCATCGAAAGGTAGTTAAACTGGAAGGTGTGGCGAAGAATGTCGTCGTTCATGCCGGGAGTGAACTCGGGACCAAGCAGTCATTGTGCGGAGCCGAATTCGAACTTGAAGACAGCAGTGGAACGATTACTGTGTTGTATCGTTCCCGATGTCAAGTCGGAGCGTTGCGCGCGACGGTAGTGACAGAACGAATGCCCTGTGTGGTGGAAGGGTACATGGAGGCACCGCCGACGATGGTGCGAACACCGGACGGGAAGGACCTCGGCGTCCGTATCATGGCTCATATCGTGACCCCGGTACAGTAGGAGAGAGCAGCGCAGGCGACGTGGTGATCCCTCAAGTAGCAAGCCAATGAGCGGTATCGGACCTTGGATTGTACATCCTGTTAATGCGACAGATTGCTGGTTAGGTTGATATAAAAAGGTCAGTACCCCCGTACATTGTTGCCCGCTGAGCCGAAGTGTTAGGCATCAAGCCTCTCCCCTTGTGACGTTTATGTACCCTGCCAACCACTGGCTAGGCGTGAGTGACTAGGCGGCACGCCAGGCTGATCACCATTGCGCCCGTGCTGCACATACGGAGAAAGGCAAAGTTGGAATAGGCAGACACAGAGCGGAGGGGGGCACCTGTAAGGATAAAAGATCAGAGTTTGACCTCCGGTAGTGCTCTTCGGGGAACGTGGGATGTTTGGGCCGGCGGTACAGGTGAGACGGCAAGTACTGAAGAGCTTTCCTAGGAACGCCTAGCTTGCTTCGCCATCTCCGGAAAAGAGGCAGCGAATTTTTGTAAACCGCAGGTCAATGGTTCTTTCACACCAACCGGTCGGTTGTTGCTCTCGGTTGACCTTATGATCTTTCTACAGAACTCCTCAGTTACCTCTCGGCGATTCTGATCCCCCGGCTTTTGTGGGATGGCGCGGTCTATGGGGCAGACCGTATGCTGCCCCGCATGACACCTCAGCACGAACCCCTCCCGTGGCGAGCCATTGTACGCGGAGTCACCATTGTCTCTGGTATGACCTTTCTGGCGGGCCTGCTGCTCGCTGCTTTTGGGATTACGCCCAAGATTGATCCCGGGATGTACCCGCTGCTTGCTTTGCTGGTGGGAGGGATCAGTGTCTTAGTGGCACTCCGCGTAACAGACACCACTCGCCCCGCCTGTCTCGTCGCAATGGGCGCAGGCATCTGGCTCCTCAGTGGAACAGCCGTACTTGTGGGTGTGCAGTCACTTGCGGGCTGGTTCCAGAGCAGTATTTCCATCGCTGCGACAATACTGTTGGGGCGGCTGTTACTGGGTACCTTGAACGAACTCCCCGTTCAATCGTCCTATGCGCCCATCGTACGGAGCATGACGCAGACACGCCGAAACGGCTAATACAATCATCGCTGGGTTGATACATGACAAAGTGCAGGAAGCTCTCAAAACTTCAGAAGCCCCGGCATAGACGCAAAGGTGCGAGGGAATCTCAAAACAAGTCCGTAAAGCCTCTCCCTGATACCAGCCACATTCCGTGGTTTTCGGCGCCTTGTAAGACAGCAACGGGCTAGGGATTCCTTGGCTGGCCTGGCCTCGTGAGCTAGCCTTCTTCAAATAATCGAAGCTGGTTTGGGTGTCGTTTTATTCTCCAGGCCCCTGGGAGTCGTCGTGTCTTCCTCGGCCTACCGGGCGGCCTCGCCTCTTTCAATACCTCTTGGACTTGTTCGCATGTGATCTGCTCAAAGTCGCTGAGATCGCGTTCCCGGAGACTCAAACTCCATTCTGAGACGGGTCTACTCCGTGTGCCTGCCGGTCGATTCAACCAGCGCAGTTGGAAATACCAGTTTCCCGACCAGTCGGTTCCGATGGTGTACACGGTGCCGATCAGACCAGCTGAATACCCGAGACGGGCAGTTGTCAGGCGGAGGTAGATGCTCTTGATGATGTCACAACGGGCGAGCATGAGTGGTAGCCAATGGTTACACGCATGCCGATCGAAGTCAAGTTGGTGATCAGGGAATGAAGATGTCCGGAGAACTGGTGAGTGTATCCGAATTTAGAGACCGGTCAGTCACGCTAACGTTAAGAAATTCAATGCGATGGGTTAATGTAATTAGGAATACTTGTAGTAAGTAAGTCGGAGCAGATGATATACCATCATTGCCCTTGCGATTTGCGGGCATTGCTCGTAAGATGCCGGCATCTTTTCATTTCCACCCTGATTCGTCAAATCAATCTGACCGGCGTATTTGCGCCATTGCAACGCACCTTTCTCGGTGTTTCATGCCGAAGGAACCTATCAGGCCAGGTGATAGGGAACAGACACGAAAGAACAGTCTCCAACGCCGAGTCTTGCAACACCTCAAACACCACGGGCCTAAACACTATACCAATCTCGCTCTTCTGTTTGATCCACAGGGAACAGGAGACACCGGCTTAGCCGTACAGACCCTCATGAGCGGGCACTATGTCGAGATCGGCCACGACAGAATGGTTCAGATTACAGGGGCAGGATTACGGTTTCTCGAGGACAGGTCTAGCTAGTCCTCAGGCCCTGCCATAGCAGGATTGTCATCCCGTCAGTCTCCTCCCTACAATACGCTTCTTTTGAGAGACGCTTATGTCGTTTGAGGAGTGCTGATATTCATTCTCCTGATGGGAGGGATGAGGCATGCCGCGCAATGACCAAGCCATCCGGCAACTCATCGTGCTCAAGAAGCTGGAATCGTCTCGGCAGGGTCTCACGCTGGAGCAACTTGCCGAAGAGCTCGACCCGTCCACCATGCGCCATCGACGAACGTTGCGCCGTGATCTGGAGGCCATCGAATCGGCCGGCTATCCACTGTTGACGGAACGGGTTGATGGGCGGACACGGTGGAAACTGCTCGACGGTGTGCGGCAAGCGCCTGCGTTGCGGCTGTCACCCACCGAGCTGATGGCCCTCACCCTCAGTCGCCGCCTGATCGCTCCCCTTGAAGGCACGGCCCTCCATGCCTCATTGCAATCAGCCCTGGCAAAAGCCTCGGCGGCCTTGCCGCCGGAAGGGCTGACGTTGGTCCAGCAACTGGAAGGCAGCTTTTCCGTCGGATTGGGTCCACACAAACGGTACAAGCATCACCGGGAAGTTGTCGAGCGTGTCACGCAGGCCATCGCCGAGAAGAAACGTATCCAGATGCGGTATGACTCCGCTGCACGTGGGCGCGTGACCCGGCGGGAGGTGGACCCTTACCGGCTCTGGTATGCCTCCGGCGGCCTCTACTTGATCGGCTATTGTCATCTCCGTAATGAGCCGCGCATGTTTGCGGTGGAACGGATCAAATCCGTCACACCGACCGATCTGCCATATCAAATTCCGCTGCACTTCGACTTCGATGCCTTCGTGGAAGACTCGCTGACCGTCATGAGGGGGCCACGGATCGAGGTGGAGCTGATCTTCGAGAAAGGGACGGCGGCCTGGGCGAAAGACCGTGTCTGGCATCCGAGCCAACAGCTGACACGACTGCCGGGAGGGAAGCTGCGCATGATCCTCACCGTCGCCGACAGTCGCGAACTCGTCGGATGGATTCTCAGTTTCGGGAGCGGGGTGCGGGTTGTCCGCCCCAACGGTCTGCGAGTGGCTGTAGTGGAAGAGGCTGACTCTATTCAACGAAGGAATTCCGGCGCAACACTATAAGAACGATCGGCGTGATGCGGGCAGATACAGACGCACACCCGGAATCTTTTTGAAGTGGGTATCCAGACTGTACACCTGGCAGTGGTGTTCGATTGTCAAGGCGGCGATGATCAGATCCGACAGCGGTAAGGTCACGCCTCGACGAAGCAGCTGTGCCGAAAGGTCACCCGTCTGCAACCACGTGGACTGAGTCACTTCATAGTAGGGCAAGGCCAGCAAAGCCTCGGAAAGGGTCTCCCGTTCCGATGATGTGCGGCAACCCTGGAGCAATTCAGCCAGCACCACTCCGACTAAGACGACCTCGTCGACGTCAATGAGCAAGTCGAGGGCGGCTTTTTCGGGCGAACCTGGACGATTAAAGAATGGAATCCAGACGGAGGTATCAGCGATGATCATGACGGCGGCGTTTCAAGGAGGCTTGATGGCGGATCTCGGTCTGCTCCAGCGTTCTCCAATCCAGGTCGAGATGGATCTTGCCGCTCAAGGACTTGAGCTCATCCAGTTTTTTTCTCCGAATCAATTCCGAGGCCGCCTGATGGATGGCATCCGTCTTGGTTTTGGCTGAAGTCACGTCCATAAGCTTTCGAATGAGCTTTTCATTGAGATCCAAGGTCGTGCGCATCCCTCACCTCTCGTTGATATGCAGGTATCGTATGCATAGACGAGGCAGATGTCAACCGTTCTCATCGGAAAGTCGGCCGTGGACGGAACGTGAGCGGGCGGCACGCCGACATCGGCAGGGACCTCGGATGTCACGGTCATCCGGTATGCTGGGTCTCGATGAACTGTGGGCAAGGAGGCGACAATGAGACCGACGGGGCTGCTGATCATACTGGTTCTGACGTGGGCCACAACGAGCGACGCCGACATGGGATTCGACGAACGCTACGAGCGAGACTACAACATCTATACTCCCACGAACCGATACACGCCGGATAATCCTCTGAATCCGGTCAACAAGTATGACCCGGATAACGTCTTCAACCCCGTGAATCGGTATGATCCCGACAATCCGGCCAACCCTATTAACCATTACAGTCCGAGCAACCCGTTCAATCCGGTGAATCAGTACCACCCGGACAATCCATTGAATCCGGCGAATCAGTACAACTTCAGTGTGCCGTTCGCGCGGTTGGATGGAGGTGGTAGATGAAGGTGAGGAGCCTAGGTGTTCAGCCACCGGACGGTGATCAGATGCTCGACGGCATGAAATTCAGGATCGCTGGTCAGAACCGTTCCCGACAGGCGGCGGGCGGTAGCGATACAAAACGCATCCGCGTAAGAGACCGCATACGCACTCTTGATCTCCGCCGCCTCACGCACCAACGGCAGATCGACCGGAACCAGCTCAATGGGCAATTGTTCCAGGAGATGGAGAGCTTCGACGGCCCGCGCTGCGCCAACCTTGCGTTTGACGATGTAGAAGAACTCGCCCCAATTCACCCAGTTCAAATAGGCCGTGGTGCCGGCCCGCTGCTGCTCGTACAGAGCCGCACGGACTTTTTCCCACCCAGGCTCCTTATGGAAGAGGCTGACCAGCGCGAAACTATCGAGAACGAGCTTTTTGCTCACGGCGAGCCTCCTCTCGATGCTCGCGACGGAGATCGTCCGTCAGGGAGAACTTGCCCGTGAGAAAGCCCGTGGCCGCCGCGATGGGATCGTCAGGAACCGGGGCAATCACAAGGCGACCCTCTTCCTCTATCAATTGCACCTTGCTTCCCGACTTGAACCCCAGCTTGCGTCGAAGCTGCCGGGGAATTAGAATCTGACCCTTTGAGGAGATTTGGGAGACAGGCATGGAAAAGTCCTCCAATTTATAAAAGTATACCGGAGGCATAAATCGTGGTCAATTTCGAATGTTGTATGATGCAACTCGCTGAACCGAGCGTTCATCGGAGTAGCTCTGCCATGCGGTGCCTGTCCCCGAGGCTGAGAGAGAGGATGAAGAAGCGGCGGACGACATGTGCGGAAGTCGGTCATGTGTAATTGTAAGACGCGAGTCCCCAAGTGGACCGTGAATCCGCGGCTCCCATGTAGGGGAGAAACCAAATAGGCCAGAGAACATTCTTGGGAGATTGACCTCCGATGTCACAGTCGTCGGGTAGCATAGGCGCACCGGTGAAACATCCCAACCAGGAGGCAGCCATGCGATATGCAGCGGGAGTTGCGGTGACGATGACCATTCTTTTCGGGGCCGCCGTGAGCGACGCCGACATGGGATTCGATGAGCGATATGAGCGGGACTACAACATCTTTACTCCCACCAATCAATATGCACCGGACAATCCGCTGAATTCGATCAACAAGTACGATCCAGACAGCGCGTTCAATCCCGTCAACCGGTACGATCCCGGCAATCCGACGAATCCCATCAATCAATACAACCCGAACAACCCGTTCAATTCGGTGAATCAGTACCATCCCGATAATCCGCTGAATCCGGTGAACAAATACAACCCGAATGTGCCGTTTGCGCCGTTGGATAAAAGGAGGAGTCGGGGGACCAAAATATGGTGATGGTGGAAACGAGGCGAGATCGGGTCTCTACCGTTCGGGATCGGCTGCCTGCAGCACATACTGCAGTTCGCCATGAAGCCCAAGCTGGTCCGCCCAGTTCCAGAGGTAGTCACGATCGATGTGTAAGTGAGGATTCTTGATGATGCCCAGCACATCTTCAAAATCATGAGGGCGACCAGCCTTGAGCTTCAGGAGAATCAGGTCCTCCGGACTACAGACATACAGGGAGACGCCGAGAAGCTGCAGCGCCTGCTTGCGAGCAAGCGCCGATTGGGACTGGCGATCGTTCGCGAAGAGAAGGTCCAGAGGAATCGTAGGGTAAGAATGATGAGTCAGACGCATCACGACATCCTTGGCCATTGGATTGAGCTCCAGCCAGGTCTCGTCGATCCGAAACTCGTGCGCACGCAACGCATCCATCAGTTCAGTGCGCGCGGGCACGTCAGCAAGTACGAGCAGATCAATATCGTTGGTGGCCCGAAGACGGCCCCACGCATTGACGGCCAGCGCACCGACGAGACAATACGGGATCGAGGGTGGAAGGGCTGCGACAATGGCGTGAAGATAATCGGCGAGCGAGTCGTAGGGAGTGGGCGACATCGGCCTAGCGCGACACGGCGGTGGCTCGGTCGATCGATGAACGGCGGCGGAAGGGGTTGTCGAAGGGAGGAGGGAACGGGAGCGGCGACAGTCCCAGCGCCTGGGCACAGGCCTTCGACCATCGTTGCATGGCATCGGAGAGACGGCAGCACTCCATGATGCCTTGTTCGGGGGTCGGCGCGTAGTCAGCCGCACTGATTTGGGCCGCGCTCACATGCAGCTTGCGCAGCCAGATGGGCGGATGAGTAGGATCGAAGGCCATGAGGCGATTGTACAGGAAGCGCCGAGAAAGGCAAAGCCGGCGAGGGATGGGGCGGGAGGAAGAGCATGGAAACCGAAAACACCGTCATGAATGAAGGCACTACTTCTCCTGATGGCGCCCCTGGTCAAAAAGGATTCCTAGCCCATGTGCGCCGGAATGACAACGAGTCATTTGCGATCCATGAACTTGAAGAACATTCGCGTGCGGTGGGCGATCTCTCAAGTGAATTTAATGCGCTATTATGACCTCAAATACCTTAAACAAAGTTGTACGTAATGACCGTAAACCATCCACCTTACATTGCTCATGTCCGTAAATCGGGCGGTAATCCGCAGAGCCTTGAAGAACATCTGTTAGGTGTTGCTGAGATTGCCAGAAGGCTTGCTTCAAAGATCGGGCTCTCTTCCCAAGGCGAATTGATAGGCTTGCTGCATGACTTGGGTAAATATAGCGATGAGTTTCAGGTTTATCTGAAGTCAGCGACTGGCTTGATCAATCAAGACGAGGATGAATTTGTCGATGCGCGAGGGCTTAAAGGCAAGATCGATCATTCTTCTGCTGGTGCTCAGGTTATTTGGGATGCTCTGGCAAAGCAAGGAGGCGTCAGTTCAATTGCAGGTCAGATGTTGTCGTTGTGCATTGCGTCACATCACTCCGGCTTGATCGATTGCTTATCCTCAGACACGAATAACCCAGTTGTGGACAACTTCACGAGGCGAATCAGAAAGTCAGATTCCAAGACCCATGTCCAAGAGGTATTGACCAAAGTAGATGCCTCAATTTCAAAGCGCTTTCGCGAATTAATAGATAATCCATCGTTGATTGACGGCCTCAAAGAATCAATCCGTCACGTTATGCTTCGAGATAACACCCCGGGAGTAGATTCGAGCCAAAATCAAATCATACAGTTCAAACTTGGGCTACTTGTACGATTGCTATTTAGTTGTTTGATAGATGCAGACCGCACCAATACGGCGGATTTTGAAAACCCGAGAGCAGCCAAGCGCAGACTCAACGGGCAATACTGCGATTGGGATGTGCTGAGTGATCGCCTTGAGAAAAAACTGAAAACCCTTTCTTCGGAGGCACCAATTGGTCACATTAGGCGGCAGATTTCTGATCACTGCTTTGACAAAGCTTTCCAAGCAAAAGGCATCTACACACTGACCGTCCCGACGGGAGGGGGTAAGACTCTCGCCAGTCTTCGTTTTGCATTGCATCATGCCAAGAAATGGGAAATGGAGCGCATCGTTTACATTGTCCCATTTACGACGATCATAGATCAGAATGCCGAAGTGGTTCGCGCCATTCTTGAACTCTTCGAAGAAGATCGTGGACGCATCGTACTTGAGCATCACTCGAATCTCACTCCTGAGGAACAAGGCTGGAGAGAAAAGATATTGACAGAGAACTGGGATGCTCCGGTGATCTACACGACCAGTGTGCAGCTACTAGAGGCACTCTTCGGTGCGGGAACTCGGGGTGCCAGGAGAATGCACCAGTTGGCTAATGCCGTGCTTGTCTTCGACGAAATTCAGACAATACCGGTTAATTGTGTCCACTTATTCAATAATGCGATCAATTTCTTGGTTGAGCACGGCGGCAGCACCGTCGTGCTATGCACGGCAACCCAGCCGCTATTAAACCAAGTTGATGAAAACAAAGGGGCTTTGAGATTTGAGTCAGTGAACGAAATCATGCCCGATGTTAAACGGCTATTTAATGATCTGAGGCGTGTCGAGGTAATCAATCAACGCAAGTCTGGGGGTTGGTCGAACCAGGAGATAGCTGATCTAGCTATAGGGGAAGTCTCTAAGAGTGGAAGCTGTCTTGTGATCGTCAATACGAAGAAGTCAGCGAAGGCCATTTTTCAGATATGCCAAAGACAAACAGTCGCCCCTGTATATCACCTCAGCACCAATATGTGCCCTGCGCATCGCAAGAAGAGTCTGGCTCAGATACGGGCACTCTTGACGTCCCCTGGTTCCGCAGTAATTTGCATCAGCACGCAGTTAATTGAAGCCGGAGTCGATATAGATTTTGGAGCCGTCATTCGTTGTTCGGCGGGACTAGATTCTGTCGCGCAAGCTGCGGGTCGGTGCAATCGTCATAAGCGGAGGGCAGAGATTGGGCGGGTCCATGTGGTGAATCCCACCGACGAGAGTCTTGACATGCTTACTGATATTCGCTGTGGGAGAGATGTGACAGACCGGCTTCTTGACGAAGCAGCCGCAGGAGAATGGAGATTCGATGGTGATCTTCTGGGGCCTAAAGCGATGGAACGATATTTTAATTACTACTTCTTCGCTCGCCGAGAAGAAATGGCCTATCCAGTTTCAGCAAAGGCGATTGGTCGAGAGGATACATTGCTGAATCTTCTATCTGTTAATTCGATTGCTCGCAGCGAAATCACGAGAAGCTATGGGACCCACCCCAATATTTATCTGAAACAATCGTTCATGTCGGCCGCTAAGGCCTTTAAGGCAATTGATGCCCCCACACAAGGCGTCATTGTCCCGTATGGCCCGGAAGGGAGAGATCTCATCAGCGAACTCTGTGCGGCATTCGAAGTTGAAAAACAGATCGAGCTGTTGCGCAGGGCGCAGCAGTATACAGTGAATGTATTTCCGCATGACCTGAAACGGCTACAAGAACAGCAAGCGGTACATACGATTCAAGAAGGTGTCGATATTTTTTATCTCCACACTTCCTATTACAGCGATGCATTTGGCCTCGGGCTCACACCCGATGAACCGATGGAGGTGCTTTGTGTCTGACGCGCTCAACAGCATCGAATTTAAAGTTTGGGGGCGGTTCGCATTGTTCACTGACCCATTAACCAAGATTGGTGGTGAGAAGTGCTCGTACCATATCCCCACCTACGAGGCACTGAAGGGGATCGCAAAGTCCATTTATTGGAAGCCGACGATTATTTGGTTGATTGATGAGGTACGAGTGATCAAGCGTATCAGGACACAAACCAAAGGAACAAAGCCTTTGCTGCTTAGCGGAGGTAATGATTTGGCTATCTACACCTTCTTGGCTGATGTGGAATACCAAGTGCGGGCGCATTTCGAGTGGAATATGCATCGGCCAGAATTGGCTGAGGATCGCAATGAAGCCAAGCACCACATTATTGCGAAACGCATGCTGGAGCGTGGAGGCCGACAGGACATCTTTCTTGGAACGCGAGATTGCCAGGGCTATGTCGAACCATGTGAATTCGGCTTAGGCGCAGGTGCCTACGATCAGGATGAGGAAGTTGCCTATGGCGTGATGTTCCATGGGTTCGATTACCCGGATGAGACTGGAGAAAACAAGCTGGAGACGAGATTTTGGCGTCCCAAGATGATCAATGGAGTAGTCAACTTTATTAGACCGGAGGAATGCACTATCCGAAAGTTTATCCGTTCAATGCAGGCCAAGCAGTTCATGCCTGATCACAACCTAATTAGGGTTGAAGCTGAAGCAACGTCGTTGGGGTGCTGAAATGAGCTGGATTCAGAAGCTGCATTCCACTTATGAGCGATGCACGAATGTACCGCAGTTCTCCAGCAGTCCGTTATTGCCAATCGGTCATACAACACAACAGGCACATATCGAAGTAGTCATAGATGGGAAGGGCAATTTCCTGCGTGCGAAGGTAGTCTCTAAGTTGGACCAAACCACTCTTATCCCATGTACGGAGGGCTCGGGAGGAAGATCGGGTAAAAAACCCACGAACCATCCTCTCTGTGACAAGTTGCAATATGTTGCAGGTGATTTTCTTGATTTCGGAGGAGAAGTTACCTCCGGGTTTGCTGCAGACCCGAATGAGCCGCGTCAGAATTATTTGGGAATGTTATCTTCTTGGGCTGCATCGCCGCATAGTCACTCGAAGCTGGCTGCGATTCTTAAGTATGTCAAGACAGGCAAGCTGATTCATGATCTTACCAAAGAGAAAGTATTGCTCCTGGATTCACGAGGAAAACTTTTGAAGGCGTGGAACGGTGATAAGAAGGATGTGCCTGAGATATTCAGAGCCATTCCAAACGGAGGTAGTCCAGAGGATGCATTTGTCCGTTGGAGAGTTGAGGTGGCAGGTGATCCTGTAAGTGCAACGTGGGAGGACAGGCAATTAGTTCATGCCTGGATTAATTACTATGCCAGCAAGCAGACAAAACAAGGAATGTGCTTGGTCAGCGGAGAAACGGCAATACTAGCCGAGCAGCATCCAGCAAAGCTCCGAAATGCGGCTGATAAAGCCAAGCTCATTTCTTCTAATGATACCAATGGATACACTTTTCGAGGGCGATTCTTGGACGCGGATCAAGCCTGTGGTGTTAGCTTTTCGGTAACACAAAAAGCCCACAATGCTTTGCAGTGGTTGATAAAACGCCAGGGATTCCGTAATGGCGATCAAGTTATCGTTGCTTGGGCTGTGAGCGGCCAGGAGATTCCAGACCCTTTTCGAAACTCTAATGATCTGTTCGATCTTCCGACAAGTAATGTCGATGTCGATAAAAACGAACCGACTTTCTCTGGTGATGTCGGCCAGACGTTCGCTCTTCGCCTCAACAAGTACATCGCAGGATATCGGACTGTGCTCGGTTCAACCCAAGACATTGTAGTGATGGGGTTGGACTCTGCCTCACCTGGTCGCATGGCTATCACGTATTACCGTGAGCTGACCGGTTCAGAATTTCTTGACCGTGTGGAGGTCTGGCATAAGGCGTTCGCGTGGCACCAGAACTACTCCAAAGATCTTAAGTTTGTCGGGGCACCCTCTCCAAGGGATATTGCGGAGGCTGCCTATGGCAGAGCTAAGGATGATGGATTGAAGAAGCTGCACAAGGCATCTGTTGAGCGACTGTTGCCGTGCATTATTGACGGACAATATTTCCCTCGCGATCTCATGGATACAGCAATACGCAGAACTTGCAATAGAGCGGGTTTGAACAGTTGGGAATTTGAGAAGAATTTAGGCATCTCATGTTCATTATTCCGAGGGTACTTCAAGGAAAGGAGCTACCAGATGGCGCTGGAACGGGATCGGACAGCCCGGGATTATCTCTATGGTCGATTGTTGGCGGTAGCGGATCATATTGAAGGCCGGGCGCTTCATATCGCTGGCGAAAAGCGAGAAACCAGCGCTGCACGGCTGATGCAACGGTTTGCAGATCATCCGTATTCGACGTGGCGCAATATCGAGCTATCGCTAGTCCCTTATAAGAATCGTCTGCGAACAAAGCGGCCATCGTTCCTAAATGAGATGGAGCAGCAACTAGACGAGATCAATGGCAAGTTCCAATCCCAGGACTTTGTGAATGATCGCCGCCTTTCCGGAGAGTTCTTGCTCGGATATCACTGCCAGCGACAGGCATTGTGGAATAAGACGGACGCATACGAAGCCAGACACAATGAGGGAAGTGACAAAACAGGAGAAAAGCCATGACGACTTTACAGAAGAAGATCGACTATGCAGTTGTATTTCGGGTTTCGAAGGCAAATCCGAATGGCGATCCCCTTAATGGTAACCGGCCTCGCATGGACTACGATGGTTACGGGGAAGTTACGGATGTCTGTATCAAGCGCAAGATGCGAGATCGGCTGCTTGAGCGGTGGGTCGCAAATGGACGTAAAGAAGACGGCAATATGATTTTTGTCCAATCGGACGATCGTAAAGAGGATGAAGCAGGAAGCTTGAGGGCAAGGGCAGAGGCAGCACTAGGGAACAAGTTGGGATCGAGTGAGACACGCAAACTGGCTTGTGCACGATGGCTGGATGTGCGGGCCTTTGGTCAGCTCTTTGCCTTGCCCAAAGGCAACAAGAAGAAAAAAGACGAAGGGGATGAAGAAGGCGATACTGGAATCTCAATTGGAATTCGCGGACCGGTGTCTGTGCAGTCTGCCTTTAGCGTCGAGCCTGTAGCTTCTAGAGTGACGAGCACGCAGATCACAAAAAGTGTGAGCGGAGAAGGAGATGGCTCGAAACGCAGCTCGGATACGATGGGCATGAAACACCGGGTCGACAACGGCGTCTATGTTTTTTTCGGAAGCATGAATCCCCAGTTGGCTGAGAAGACCGGATTCAGCGAGGCTGATGCCGACGCAATTAAAAAGGTACTACCTAAGCTTTTCGAGAATGACGCTTCTTCTGCCCGTCCTGAAGGCAGCATGGAAGTGCTCAAGGTAGTGTGGTGGCAACACAATAGTAAGGCGGGTCAATATTCCTCTGCCAAAGTTCACCGCACATTGAAAGTTCATCCCGATGGCAAAGTACATATCGATAACTTGGATGGTCTTACACCTGAAGTAACTGAAGGCTTCTAACGGATGTAATTACGTGCGACATGGATAACGAATCCGCCGACCTCATCATGATCTCCGCGCTGGAACACTGGAGCTACTGCCCACGACAGTGTGCATTGATTCATATTGAGCAGACGTTCGATGAGAATCTTTACACCATGCGCGGGCAGGCGGTGCACAAGCGGGTGGATGAGCCGGAGTCTGAAATTGTGGACGGGGTTCGTGTTGAGCGGGCTGTTCCCCTGTGGTCGAAGCGCCTGGGATTGATCGGCAAGGCTGACGTGGTTGAGTTTCACAGCGACACGCCGTACCCGGTGGAGTACAAGCACGGGCCGCGTCGCGAGAAAGAACATGACGATCTCCAAGTCTGTGCTCAGGCGATGTGTCTGGAGGAAATGACGGGCAAGGAGGTGCCGCGCGGTGCGATATACCATCATAGCTCTCGGCGTCGTCGCGAGGTCGTCTTTACGCCGGAGTTGCGCCGGCTTGTCGAAGAGGCCATCACTGGAATTCGGCTGATGCTAGAGAGCGGCACACTGCCCCCTCCCGTGAATGATCGTCGCTGTGAGCGGTGCTCCTTGCAGGAGTCCTGCATGCCGTCTGTGATCGGCGAACAGGAGCGAGCGCGAGTGCTCGTGCGCGGACTGTTTGAAGTGAAGGGCTCCTAGAGACACCATGCAGCAGTTGCTGAACACGCTCTATATCACGACCGAAGGCGCCTACGTGCGTGTGGATCATGACACGTTGAAGGTCGAGGTTGAGAAAGAGACCAAGCTGCAAGTGCCCTTGCACCACATCGGCGGGGTGGTGTGTTTCGGCGATGTCATGATGAGTCCGGCAGCGATGGCTCGTTGCGCGGAGGATGGGCGGTTCGTCGTGCTGCTGGACCGGAACGGGCGGTTCAAAGCGCGAGTGGAGGGGCCGGTCAGTGGGAATGTGCTCTTGCGCTGTGCCCAGCATGCTGCGATGAAGAATGCTGAGCAAACGCTCGCCATCGCACGGAACATCGTTGGCGGCAAGATCCAGAATGCGCGACAAGTCGTGCTGCGGGGCGCGCGGGAGGCGGATGACGCTGATGATGCCGCGCCCTTGAAAGCGACCGCCGATGTCCTCGGCAATGCCTTGGGCCGGCTGCCGTCATGTGAAGACTTGGATGTTCTGCGAGGGATCGAGGGGGAATCCGCACGCGCGTACTTCGGCACGTTCGATCGCATGGTCAAGGAGGATCGGCCCACGTTTACGCTAGATGGTCGATCTCGCCGCCCACCGCGCGATCCGGTGAATGCGTTGCTGTCGTTTCTGTACGCGCTGCTGATGAACGATTGTGTAGCGGCTGTGGAGGGTGTGGGGCTCGATCCACAGATGGGGTTTCTGCATGCCCTTCGTCCTGGGCGTGCGGCATTAGCACTCGATCTCATGGAAGAGCTCCGCAGTGTGTTGGCTGATCGGCTTGTTCTCACATTGATCAACCGGCGTCAGGTCGCTGCCAAGCACTTTCAGACTCGGCCCGGTGGCGCCGTCCATCTGGAGGATGAGGCAAGAAAGGACGTGATCGTCGCGTACCAGAAACGCAAGCAAGAGGAAATCACGCATCCGGTGCTGGACCAGAAGATGCCGTTGGGGCTCGTGCCGCACATTCAGGCTCGTTTGCTGGCGCGTGTGCTCCGCGGCGATCTGGAGGCCTATCCGCCGTATTTGCACCGGTAGGAAAGACGGATGAATATTCTCATCACCTATGATGTCTCAACGGAGACGGCGGCAGGTCGTCGGCGACTTCGCAAGGTGGCGTTGGTATGCCTGGACTTTGGGCAACGGGTGCAGAAATCGGTCTTTGAATGTTCGGTCTCTGAGATGCAATATGAGGAGGTGATGCGACGATTATTGGACATCATTGATGAGAAGGAAGACAGTCTTCGGGTGTACCGCTTGATCGAGCCGAAAGAGAAATATGTGCAGGTCTATGGAGTGAATACCGCGGTCGATTTTGAGGAGCCGTTGGTGTTGTAAGCGCGGACCGAGAGTGCTGAAGAAAACCAGGCAGGATCGCGATGAATCTAACTGATTGTATGAGCAAGAGATTTCCTAAGTACGAAGGGAGGGGTTCCTCGAAGTACATGAGTATTTTTAGTGGTTCGCGCAGAAAACGGCCTAACTCAGCGATAGAAGAGGTTTTTGGAGCAGTACTGTAGCGCCCGTCCTTCGGGGCGGGCGAGGATTGAAACGATTGCCGCGCGTGGATTGATCTCCAGGTACAGGTAGCGCCCGTCCTTCGGGGCGGGCGAGGATTGAAACACCGCACGACGTGCAATGGTCCCCGTCATGTGCAGTAGCGCCCGTCCTTCGGGGCGGGCGAGGATTGAAACGCGTAGGGCATCGAAGCACCCCTTGCACATGGTAGTAGCGCCCGTCCTTCGGGGCGGGCGAGGATTGAAACTGCGGTGTGCTACGACGTAGTGCTACGGCTCCCTGGTAGCGCCCGTCCTTCGGGGCGGGCGAGGATTGAAACTCCATAGACCTGCGCATACCCAAAGACTTCCGCCGTAGCGCCCGTCCTTCGGGGCGGGCGAGGATTGAAACATACTGTTGAAGAATGAAGAGCGTAGCACTACGTGTAGCGCCCGTCCTTCGGGGCGGGCGAGGATTGAAACTACCAGAATTCGTAAGTGAAGTAGCGTGAGTAACGTAGGGTCGGATCTTGAATCGTGCGTGGGACGGTGCTGACGTGCTTTCCGGTCTCCTCCGAACCGTGATGGTGATGGATCATTCTCCAACCCAGTTCATGCAAGATAATCCTTCCGGGGCCATGTATGGTTTCGGTGGGAAACGTCTCGACCCCTACTTGATGTACACTACTCCGGGCAATCCCTTGAGATCCGCGTCGCCGGTGACCACCTCGGCCTCCTGATCTCGTCCCGTGGCATACACGATCGCATCAGCCATCGCGAGTCCGTACTGGAGGCTCAGGTCGGCAGCGAGCAAGGCGATCGACTCCGTCAATGGAATCAGGTGGGTTGTATGGAGACGACCGGCAAGCTGCAAGGCCACCTCCTCCCCCCGCTCTCGTTTGATTTTCTTGTAGACCTCATACAGCACGAGCGTGGGTGTCATGAGACGGTATCGCGAAGTCAGATAGACGGCATATCGGTCGGCCCGAGGGCCATCGGTGAAGAATTCAATCCAGCCGCTGGAATCCAAGAGAATGTTCATTCTCGGTCCTGCTTCTCTCTGACGTCTGTCGTCGTCATTCCCCTGAGCGCGCCTTTCAATGATTTCAAGGGGACTTCTGGAACAAGCGTAATGACGCCTCCCTTTTCAACGACCAACAAACGTTGTCTGGGCATCAGATGAAGTTTGTCTCGGACCTCTTTCGGTATCACGACCTGAAACTTGGACGAAATCGTGGTGGTCGCCATGCATCCCCCTTACGAATATATGATCGATCATAGAACCGTCTTACTTTTTAAGTCAAGCGAAGCGTCGCTCGCCGATGTGTCCGTATGAGAAAACAAACCAGTCGATCGTGAAGGTTCGATCTTGAGGCACGCATTCCGTTGTTCGCGCGATAAGGGGCTGTGGGTGGCGAGGTGTCGCCGCGGCCGTGAGAAGGCTCGTATGTGAGCCCCCTTCGTACCCTGTGCGGGCGTGTCAGGCGGTGGGGTATGCTGCAAGCTCCGTCAGGTTGCCTTCATGCCGGTGGCGCTTGTGGCGTGGCGACAAGCAGATGGGGGCCGTTCCCGCCTCATGAAGTGGCTCTGCTCACCCAACGCTGAGCGTATTCTCGCTGTGTAATGCGGTGAGGTGCAGTATGACGATGCAGGGGTCGGTCGGCCCACGAACAAGGTGGTGCGGCTTGGTTCCTGATATCGTGTTCTGCCGCCATTCCTTCGAGCGCGTTCCCCCTCTTTTGAATACTGTCCGGCGTCGTTCGGCTTCCTGTAGATTCCGTCGACTTGGCTGTCAGAGATGGTTGTGACCCAGGGTTCTTGACAGCATGCCGACGGCCTCCTAGACTCACGCACCTCTTTGATTAGGAACACACATGAAGCAGGTTGCTTCCATGCTGGTGTCATCCTTGCGGTCTGTCCCCCATCACAAAGGAGTGTGAGTCTATGCGTGAATCAAAAGACACGATCATTGCATTTGACGTCCGGCAGAAACCTGCCGGAGGAATGTCGAGGATGACAAGCGACCGGATTGGGATGATCGTGATTGGTCTCGTGCTGGTATTGGTTACTGGTGCTTCAGCAGGAGTGTTTGCCGAGGAAACCGTCGCAGAACGGTTCGATAAGGCGATGAAGAAGAAGGCGGATTACTGCAGGACGCACAAGATCGATCCGGCGAACCGGCGTTGCGACATTCTAAAGCTAAAGCCGGCCGATCCACTCGCGACAGAAGAGGGTCGTTTTGCCCACTCGATCAAGATTCCGAATCCAGTTCCTGAGGATAGTGGCTATAAGCCTGGTATGACACCGGAACAATATTTCGACCATCTGTGTAAGGCAGAAGCAGGGGAGTTTATCTACAAGACGGTGGAGAACGTTGAAGGTCTCTACATGATGCGGCCACGGAAGGAAGCGACGGACGATGAGTTGAGTCATTTATACGCGTTGGAGGATCCGTATGGACAGGTTGTTGGGGAGAGTGATCTTCCCCAGGACTATTATGTCCAGCCTGCAATAGGGAAATATGACTTTTTAGAAATGCCGACGATTGATTTATCAAAGAGAGGTGAGTCATCCGGCAAGTACAAGAGGTATTACAGAGATGAATCGGCACACCCTAACCGAAAATATCAGACTGCGATTAATGGCCAGTTTTTCTTCATTCCATACATCGTTGCTGAGGCAAGCGTTTCAGCCATCAAGAGTCGTTACGGCTTTACCTGGAGAGGCATCCCTCGGCCACACGATCGGGAGTTTGGCATTGCAGGTGGAGAACTTATTGTCTTGGACTTGCAAACGAACGAAGTGTTCGCAGTCAGGCGAGGCTTTATTCGGAGTGGATGGATGAAGAATCTAACAGGGGTCTGGTGGCTGACCGGGCGAACCTGCTCATTCCCGGGAGCAAAACGTGAACATCTATTTATCAAAGAGGTCATCAAGCCGGTGGTCGTATTCGTCTCAGGTAAGGAGAAGTAAACATGACCCAAATCCGTGTCTGGCTCGACTTTGCACTTCAGCAGATCGCAGCCGAATCATACATACACAGAGCACAGTCAGGAGAGCTAGGGCTAATTTCTGTTCTGAAAACAGGGAACAATAACCTTCCTGATGACCAGTCCGACACCCCTATTCTTTCTGGCAAGACGCGGATGACGGCGCTGCAGGTGCAAGAGTTCACCCGACGCTATCAAATCATCGATCACCACGCTAATGATGCGACAGGGTTTTCGGCCACGCTGATGCGCGATACCCAAACCGGCCAGTACACGCTCTCGTTCCGCAGTTTGGAGTATCAGAACCAAGCGCAAGGAGGCGATTGGGAGCGTGATGGGCAAGGTGGTGCGGCCGGGGAGGTTGCGGGGGCGGGGTTTGCCCTCGGGCAGCTCGTGAGTATGGAGCGGTATTACGAAGAGCTCAAAAGCTCGGGCAAGTTGCCAGCTGGGTCCACGCTCAATGTCACCGGCTACTCACTGGGGGGCCATCTGGCGACGGTCTTTACGTTGCTGCACAGTAACGATATCAATCACACCTACATCTTCAATGGAGCCGGGATTGGGCAAGTCGGTGGAGTGACTCCGGTGGTGACCGAAGCGGACCGTATCGATCAACTCATCGATGCGATGGACGCAAAATTCGTCCAGTTCGATCCACTGGGCGCCCTGACTCAGAGCGGATCGACCGCCAATGTACAAAACCTCTCCTGGTATCAACCCGCAGTGATCCAGGTGGCTGGACAGTTTCAGACGACAGGAACGGCAAGCATGCCGACAGGCGGACTCAATGGCGGCGTAACACGAACTGATGGTGCCTTTCAGAAAATTACACAGCTATTCGGTGCCGGTGTTACAGGCGGTGACATACAATTAGTCGCCAATTCGGGGATACATGGGCCAGTTCACGCGGTGTTCATCGAAGGACAACCGCTCGTAGAAGGGCTGCCCAATCCCTTCCGTGACTACGGCAACGCCCATAGCATTACCTTGATTGTAGATTCGTTGGCCCTACAGTCGCTCTTCGAGACCCTTGACCCGGATCTCACGCAGATCGATATCGAAAATATGCTCAAAGCTGCTTCCTCGGCGCAGGCTGATGCAACGGCATTTGCCGTCGAAGAGCACGTCGCCGAAGGAGATACGCTTGAGTTGGCATTGGATGCGTTACGGACACTCTTTGTGCCGAATGCGCTCGATAAGACGACCGACTTCAATGACGATACAGGAGGTTTCGGAGATCTCGGTACCCGGACGGAGTTTTACACCCATCTGGCAGAAGTCCAGGCTATCGTCGCCAACCAAACCTTCTCCATCGAACCGCTGGTGCAACGTGACAGTCACGGTCGTGTGGTGCCGCGCCTCACGGCAGCGGAGTTGGTCGCGGAAGCGCAAGGGAATACTGATCAAGGGTTGGC
>Ga0268299_1001157_pt1 | contig 53942 bp, 58 predicted proteins | sample NOBtaG_FD_193484 | JGI IMG/M metagenome (GOLD analysis project Ga0268299, IMG submission 193484) | Activated sludge microbial communities from bioreactor in Nijmegen, Gelderland, Netherland - NOB reactor | ecosystem: Engineered > Bioreactor > Aerobic > Activated sludge | place: Netherlands... | reverse complement strand
CCGCACTCGGCACCCCGCACTCGGCACCCCGCACTCGGCACCCCGCACTCGGCACGCCGCACCCTGCCCCCCGCACTCGCACCCTGCACGCCGCACTCGGCACGCCGCACCGCACCCTGCACCCTGCACCCTGCACCCTGCACTCGCGTCTGGCTCAGAAGCCCACCCGGAACGCCAGCTGCACCACCCGGGGCTGATAGGCGTTCAGCAGGTTCTGCCGCGGATCGCCGAAGGTGGTCGAGTTGACCTGCCCGTTGTAGGCGCCGTAGTTCTCGTGGTTGAACAGGTTGAAGACCTCGGCGATCCCGGTGATCCGCACGCCTCCTGGCAGGTTGAGGTCCTTCGACAGGCGCAGGTCCACGCGGTGGAGCGGGAAGCCGCGGAGCGCGTTGCGGGGGACCACGTCGCCGATGGCGAACGATCGCGGGCCGTCGAAGCGATCGCCGACCGACTCCGGCACCGTCGTCGGCACGGTGACGTACCGGGTGATACCGCCGTGCCCGAACGGGTTCGCGGCGAAGTTGGTCTGGTAGTAGTTGCCGGAGCCGAACAGGTAAGCCCCCGAGAGGCTCATGTCCCAGCCCAGGCGCCAGATCCCGTTCAGCCGCAGCGTGTGGCGTTGGAACTCGGTGGAGCGGGCCCACTCGGCGTCCGGGTTGAAGGGGTTGTCGCCCTGGTACTGGAAGTTGGTGGTGTTGTCGTGCATGAACAGGAGGAGCGTGTAGCTGAGCGAGGCCTGCCAGTTGTTCCGGTACCGGCGGTTGACGGCCGTCGAGATGGCGCCGTAGTCGGCCTTCCCGTTCGCCTCGAGCCACTGGATGACGCCGTATGCCGGGTCGGGCCGGCCGGCGGTGGTGGGGTTGAGGCTGTAGCCGGTGGCGGGGTTGTAGAAGAGGTTCGGATCGCGCTGACGCGCGAAGTTGTAGCCCTTCCAGTAGGTGTAGTCGGCCTCGATGCCCCAGACCTCGGCGACCTGGCCCTGCGCGCCAATGGTGCTCTGCCACGTGTAGGGCATCTGGTAGTCGTGCGCGATGACGCGCGGAGACTGGGCCGGCAGCGGGTACACCCCGTTGATGTAGTCCTCCTCGGTGCGTCCGCGGGTCGGATCCTGTACGAAGTTGGGTAGGCCATCGTAGGGGAAGGAGTTCACCAGGATACGCTCGGCGTTGAACGACTGCTGGCTGAACGTGGTATTGGAGTCGGGGATGCTGAAGTAGAGACCGCTGCCGCCGCGGATGACGAGGTTGCCCTTGCCGCCGACGTTCCAGTTGAAGCCGCCCCGGGGCGCGATGTTGTTGATGTCCTGCAGGCCGCCCGGGTAGAGCTTCTCGCCGGGCTGGAGGTCGATGTCGGCGTACTGGTTCCCGCCGCGCGGGTTGAAGGTGATGGGCGAGGTCACGTACGGCGGGTCCAGCGCGCCCCAGTCCGCGTCCCACCGGACGCCGTAGTTCACGGTGAGCTGGTTGTTCATGCGCCACGTGTCCCCGAACCAGAGCGCGACGGTCGGGCGCGGGATGTCGATCGTCCAGTCGCCGAAGTTGAGGTCGTAACGTTGCACGAAGCCGTCGAGGCCCGTGACGTCCCACCGCGTCGGGTCGTCCCAGGCATCGGCAGGGAAGCGCCGCTCGAGGTCGGTCGGGTTGCGTGTGAAGACGAACTCCCCGCGCGAGAGCAGCTGCCACTGCCCGGTGTCGTGCCAGCGGAGATATTCGGCCCCGAACTTCATGTCGTGGCTGTTGACCGTCCAGTTCAGGTCGTAGCGGGCGCTCCAGGTGTTCTGGTAGAACTCCTGCGGGTAGTTGCGCCGCTGTCCGACCGTCAGCGCCGGGAACACGTAGTTCGGCGTGTTGGCCAGTTCCGGGATCGCGAGCAGGTTCTTCCAGTCGAAGTGCGTGTACCCGACGCGGACCTCCTGGAGCTTCGTGCTCGTCAGGACCTTGGACCACGTGCCGACGACGTTGACGGCCCGGCGCGACCGGTCGGCCGCCTGCGAGGGGTGCTCCGTCCCGGACACCTGGGTAAAGGGGTTGCCCCAGTCCCAGTACGACGCCCGTACCGTCAGGTGATCCTGCGGCTTCATCTGCCAGTCGCCACGGCCGAGGAAGCTGTTCTGCACGGTCTTCGTGTCGAACGAAAACGACTGGCTCGGGAGCCCCGGCGGGCTCGTGATGATCGTGTTCGGCTCGTTCTCGCGCTCGTAGGACAGGAAATAGTGCAGCCGATCGCGGATGATCGGGCCGCCGATGGCGCCGCCGATCTGCTGGTTGGAATAGGGGAGCACGCGGCCCGCGATGAAGTCCTTCGCGTTCAGGCTGTCGTCACGGAAGAACCCGTAGACGCTCCCGGCCAGGTTGTTGGTGCCCGACCGCGAGATGGCCTGCACCTGCATGCCCAGCGAGCGGCCCTGCGTGATGTCGAACAGGTTCGTGACGACCTGGAACTCCGCGATCGCCTCGCGGCTGAAGCGGGGCTGCCCGAACCCGCCGCCCGCCACCTGCTGCGTGATCTCCTGGCCGTCGAGGTTCAGCTGGAACTGCCGGTCGCGCACGCCCGGCGTGTTGTCCACGGCGTTGGCCGTCACCCCGCGCACCTGCATGGCCAGCTCCATCCAGTTACGGCCCTGCAGCGGCAGCTCTTCCATCTGTCGCCGGTCGACATTGCCGCCGACCTGCGTCGAGCTGATGTCCACGAGCGGGGACTCGCCCGTGACCGTGACGGTCTCTGCGAGCGAGGCCACCTTCATCGCGATTGGCACGGTGCGGTTCTGCCCGACGAGCAGCTCCACGCTCTCGACGATGACGGTGGAGAAGCCCGTGAGCTCGGCCTGCACCTTGTAGCGGGCCGGGGGCAGGCCGCGGAGGCGGTACTCGCCGCGGTCGTCGGTGATCGCGGTGAACACACGACCGGTGTCGATCCCTGTGGCGGTCACGGTGACGCCCGGCAGGGCCGCCTTTGTTTCGTCCGTCACAGTGCCCAGGATGGTCGCTTCCTGAGCCGCCGCCGTCCCCGAGCCCAGCCACGCGATGATGGCCAGGCCGCAGCACACGATCCGAACGCCCATGCACCCTCCTCCTCCGAGCCGAATCCGGGTAGTAGTGCCGGTGACGGGCGCGGGCATGCGCGGCGAGGAGCGCGCGAGATGAAGTTGCGCGGACTATACGGCCGAGCCACGCCGATGACAAGGTGAAAGTGCGCCGCGCGCCTATACTCGTGATCCGACATGCCACAGGCGGCCGCCGCATGCTGATCTACGGAATCCACCCGGTCCTCGAGGCGGTGAAGGCGGGCCGGGTGCGCGCGATCCGGGTGAGCGCGCGCGACGACCGGAGGCTGGCCGCGCTGGTCGACGAGGCGCGCGGGCGCGGCATCACGGTGCGCCAGGTGCCGACGGACATGCTCGACCGCGAGGCACGCCACGGCGTGCACCAGGGCGTGGTTGCGGAGGTGGATCCCGCGCCTGCCGGTTCCATCGAAGCGTTCACCGCCTCGCTCGATCCGGCCCCGCTCATCGTCGTCCTCGACGAGGTCGAGGATCCGCAGAACGTCGGTGCGATCCTCCGGACCATGGATGCGGTGGGGGCGACGGGGCTGGTGCGGCAGACCCGGCGCGCGGCGTCGCTGGACGGGGCCGCGGCCAAGGCGTCGGCCGGGGCCGTGCACCATGTTCCGGTGGCCGATGTCGTGAACATCGCCAGGGCCGTGGAGGCGCTCAAGGCGGCCGGGGTCTGGACGGTCGGACTGGACGCCGGCGCCGAGTTGGCCTACCATGAATGGGATCTCACACTGCCAACCGCGCTCGTCCTGGGTGCGGAAGGGCACGGGCTGCGTCGGCTCGTGCGGGAGCGGTGTGACGGCCTGGCCTGCATCCCCATGCGGGGCCATGTCGGCAGTCTGAATGTTTCAGCGGCGGCGGCCGTGGTGCTCTACGAGGCCGTTCGCCAGCGAAGCCGGGGGAGGTAGGGGCCGACGGGCCGCCTGCCGACTGGACTCCGGAGGAGGTTGGTTCTGGTGGTTCCTTCCCGCCTGCTTGCACGTCTGGCACAAGACGTGCTACGATTCCGTTCTTTGTCTGGCTGGCGTAGCTCAGCCCGGTAGAGCAGCTGATTTGTAATCAGCCGGTCGGGGGTTCGAATCCCTTCGCCAGCTCCATCCGTTTGAACGGCATCGAAGGAAGAGGCGGACGCGCAAGGTCAGGCACGGCACCCACATCACAACCGGTCGAGGCAACATCACGGGCAGGTGGCGGAGCGGTCAATCGCAGCAGACTGTAAATCTGCCGCCCCATGGGCTACGGAGGTTCGAATCCTCCCCTGCCCACCATTCGACGCCCCCTGCGAAATCGGCGGGGGCCCCGGGTTCGCCCAACGCGGCCCGGGCGTGGGTCGAGGTGGAGGTTGGATGGACGCTGGCAGAGCCGGGCACAAGGTCGGCGCGGGGCGGCCCGAAGGCCTGTCCTGGGCCAGCGAAGTGGGTTGAAGGGCGGTTGGCGGGCTTGCCCGCCGACGTGGTGGGCGAAGAGGGCGCGAAGGCGGAGCCTGCCGCGCGGGAGTGAGGGGCGCAGGCGGCCCGAAGGCCTGTCCTGAGCGAGCGCAGCGAGTCGAAGGGCGGGAGTAACTCAGTGGTAGAGTCACAGCCTTCCAAGCTGTTGGTCGCGGGTTCGATCCCCGTCTCCCGCTCCAGCCTTCGCTCGCGAGGGTCCCTGGCGAGCTGTGGCTGGCAAGCCCTCAGGCGTAGCAGGCAGCCGAGGGCGAAGGCCGATGTAGCTCAGTTGGCAGAGCGCGTCCTTGGTAAGGACGAGGTCACCGGTTCAATCCCGGTCATCGGCTCCATCCTTCCCTGTGGATGCAGGCGAGGGATGCCCACTGTGGCCCGGAGGGCGCAGGCGGGCTGATTGAACGGGCTGCGGGCGTCGGCTGGCGAGCCGGCAGGGGTATTCGGAGGGTCGGCTGGTGGCAGTCGGCCGAGGGGCGGGAGAAAACCCGACGCCGGCACGGGGCCGGGTCGTTAGTTCACAAAGGTAAAGAGCGAGTCATGGCGAAAGAGAAATTTGACCGGTCCAAACCACACGTCAACGTTGGCACGATTGGCCACATCGACCACGGCAAGACCACGCTGACTGCGGCGCTGACGAAGGTCGCCGCCGACAAGGGGTGGGCGAAGTTCGTCCCGTACGACGAGGTCGCGAAGGCGTCCGAGTCGCAGGGCCGCCGTGACGACACCAAGATTCTGACCATCGCGAGCAGCCATGTCGAGTATGCGACGGCGAACCGTCACTACGCGCACGTGGATTGCCCGGGCCATGCCGACTACATCAAGAACATGATCACCGGCGCGGCGCAGATGGACGGCGCCATCCTGGTGGTGAGCTGTGTCGACGGCCCGATGCCGCAGACGCGAGAGCATGTGCTGCTGGCCCGCCAGGTGAACGTGCCCTACCTCGTTGTCGCCCTCAACAAGGTCGACGCGGTGGACGACACCGAGTTGGTGGACCTGGTCGAGCTCGAGGTGCGCGAGCTGCTGAAGAGCTACGGCTTCCCAGGCGACGACGTGCCGGTGGTGCGCGTCTCGGCGCTCAAGGCCCTCAACGGCGAGGCCGACGGCGTCGAGAGCATCGTCAAGCTCATGGAGGCGCTGGACGCCTACATCCCGCTGCCGGAGCGCGACGTTGACAAGCCGTTCATGATGCCGATCGAGGACGTGTTCTCGATCTCGGGCCGTGGCACGGTGGTGACCGGCCGCATCGAGCGTGGGCAGGTGAAGGTCGGCGAGGAAGTCGAGATCGTCGGGTTCAAGCCCACCGAGAAGAAGGTGGTGACCGGCGTCGAGATGTTCCGCAAGCTGCTCGATTCGGGTGTGGCGGGTGACAACGTTGGCATCCTGCTCCGCGGCGTCGAGAAGTCGGACGTGGAGCGCGGACAGGTGCTGGCCAAGCCCGGCTCCATCAAGCCGCACACGAAGTTCAAGGCCGAGGTCTACGTCCTGTCGAAGGACGAGGGCGGCCGCCACACGCCGTTCTTCAACGGCTACCGTCCGCAGTTCTACATCCGGACCACGGACGTGACCGGCACGCTGAAGCTCGGCGAGGGCGTCGAGATGATCATGCCGGGCGACAACACGCAGATCACGGCGGAGCTCATCGCCCCGGTGGCCCTCGAGAAGGGCGCGCGCTTCGCCATCCGCGAGGGCGGCCGCACGGTGGGCGCCGGGACGGTGACCGAGATCATCGAGTAGGAGCCGGGAGTTAGGAGCCAGGAGCCAGGAGTCGGGAGTTGGGAGTCAGGAGTTAGGAGTTAGGAGTTAGGAACTAGGAGTCAGGAACTGGAGGTCGGAGTTCCTCCTCTCTCTTGCCTCCTGCCTCCTACCCCCTGTCTCCTGCCTCCTGTCTCCTGCCTCCTCTCAGGATTCACCATGAGAGATATCGTCCAGATGGCGTGCGGCGCGTGCAAGCGCCGGAACTACAGCACGACCAAGAACAAGAAGAAGACGACCGACCGTCTCGAGTTCAGCAAGTACTGCCGCTTCTGCCGGAAGCACACGCCGCACAAGGAACAGAAGTAAGGCAGACGGCTGCGATAGGCCAGTAGCTCAATTGGTAGAGCACCGGTCTCCAAAACCGGGGGCTGGGGGTTCGAGTCCCTCCTGGCCTGCCAAACCGACGACGCGGTCGAGGCCCATGGGGTCGAGGAAGTCCAGTGGCGACTGAAACGATAGATCAGACGGGAGACGGGCCCCGCAGTGGGCCGTTGGGGTGGTGGTCGCGCGCCAACGAGTTCTTCACCGAGGTGAGGAACGAGATGAAGCGCGTGACCTGGCCCTCGCGGCGCGAGGTGTACGCGACGACGCTCGTGGTCATCCTGACGTCGGTGTTCTTCGGGCTGTATCTGTTCGGGGTCGACCTGTTGTTCAGTGCCGGCGTGCAATGGGTGCTGCGGCGCTTCGGCGCGGGTGCGGTATGACCGACGACGTGTCCAAGCACTGGTACATTGTCCACACCTACTCGGGCTTCGAGCGCAAGGTGGCCGAGTCGCTGGCGGAGCGCGCCAAGGCGTACGGCCTGGCGGAGGAGATCGGCGAGATCCTGATTCCGACCGAGGACGTGGTGGAGTTGCGGGGCGGGCGGAAGGTCGTGTCGTCCAAGCGGTTCTTCCCCGGCTACATCCTGGTCGAGATGAACATGACCGACAACGCGTGGCACGTCGTCAAGAACACGCCGAAGGTCACCGGGTTCGTCGGGGCGGGCGCCAAGCCCACGCCCCTCACCAAGGAAGAGGTCGAGCAGATCCTCGAGCAGGTGAAGACGGCGGCCGAGAAGCCCAAGCCGAAGTACTCGTTCGACAAGGGTGATCAGGTGCGGATCAACGAAGGGCCGTTCGCCAGCTTCAACGGCGTGGTGGACGAGGTGAACGCGGACAAGAACACGCTGAAGGTGATGGTCACCATCTTCGGCCGCTCGACGCCCGTGGAGCTCGATTTCCTGCAGGTGGAGAAGCTGTAAGGCGCGACGTATGGCAAAGAAGGTACAGGGTTTCGTGAAGCTCCAGATCCCGGCGGGCAAGGCCACGCCGGCGCCGCCCGTGGGCACCGCGCTCGGTCCGCACGGCGTGAACATCATGGACTTCTGCAAGGCGTTCAACGCGCGCACGGCGAAGGACGACGGGCTGATCATCCCGGTGGTCGTCACGATCTACTCGGATCGGTCCTACACGTTCATCACCAAGACGCCCCCCGCGGCGGTGCTGCTGAAGCGGGCGGCGAACATCGCGAAGGGATCGGCCGAGCCCAACAAGAACAAGGTGGGCACGGTCACGGCGAAGCAGGTCGAGGAGATCGCGAAGACGAAGATGCCGGACCTCAACTGCGACTCGCTGGAGTCGGCGGTCCGGACCGTGGCGGGCACGGCGCGATCGATGGGACTCGACGTCATCCAGTAAGGCAACCATGGCTACTCACGGGAAGAAGTACACGGCGGCGAAGCAGCAGGTCGCGGACCGGGCCTACGCGCTGGACGAAGCGCTGCCGCTCGTCCAGAAGATCAAGTTCGCCAAGTTCGACGAGACCGTCGGCCTCTCGATCCGCCTGGGGGTGGATCCCAAGCACGCCGACCAGATGGTGCGCGGCACCGTCGTGCTGCCGCACGGCCTCGGCAAGTCGAAGCGCGTCCTGGTGATTGCGGGGGCCGACAAGCAGAAGGAGGCCGAGGAGGCCGGCGCCGACATGGTTGGCGGCGAGGAGCTGGTCGAGCGCATCGCGGGCGGCTGGACCGACTTCGACGCCGTGGTGGCCACGCCGGACATGATGCGGGCGGTGGGCAAGCTCGGCAAGGTGCTCGGCCCCCGTGGCCTGATGCCCAACCCGAAGACCGGCACCGTGACGCCCAACGTGGCCCAGGCGGTGAAGGAGATCAAGGCCGGCAAGGTGGAGTTCCGCGTCGACAAGACGGGCATCGTGCATGCCCCGGTGGGCAAGATGTCGTTCCCGGCGCAGAACCTCATCGAGAACGCCTCGGCGCTCCTCGACAGCATCGTCCGCGCCAAGCCGTCCGCGGCGAAGGGCAAGTACCTGAGGAGCATCACGGTGTCCTCGACGATGGGCCCCGGGGTGCGGATTGACGAGACCCGCGTGGAAGCCGCGGCCAAGCGCTAGGCGCGGGGAGAACGACGAATCATGGCAGTCACACGAGCCGACAAGGAAACCGAGCTGAGCCAGCTCGAGGGCGTCTTCAAGGGCGCCGATGCGGCGATCCTGATCGACTACAAGGGCATCAACGTGCCCCAGGTGACGGAGCTGCGCCGCGAACTGCGCAAGGCGAAGGCGGGCTACCGCGTGGTGAAGAACACGCTGGCGCGGCGGGCGCTGAAGGGCACGACTTTCGAGAGCCTGACGGCGCACTTCGAGGGGACGACGGCGGTGGCGTTCACCGAGACCGATCCGGTCGCGCTCGCCAAGACGCTGACGGCGTTCATGAAGACCGCACCCACGCTGCAGATCAAGGCGGCGGTGGTGCAGGGGCAGGCGATCAAGGCGGCCGAGGTGACGGACCTCGCGAACATGCCGGGCAGGCCCGAGCTGTACGCGAGGCTGCTCTACGTGCTGCAGGCGCCAGCCACCAACCTCGTGCGCGTGCTGAGCGCGGTGCCGCGCGACCTGATGAACGTGCTCGCGCAGGCCGAGCAGAAGCGCAAGGAATCGTAGGGAACCGGGCGGGATCTTCCGAACAGGCTTTTTAAGGAGCAGAGTGCAATGGCCGAAGTGAACCAGCAGCAGGTGATCGACTACATCAAGGGCATCAGCGTGATGGAGCTCTCGCAGCTCGTCAAGGCGCTCGAGGCCGAGCTCGGCGTGAGCGCCGCGGCCGCGATGCCGATGATGGGGATGCCGATGATGGCGGGTGGCGGGGCGGCGGCGCCGGCGGCCGAGGAGAAGACCGAGTTCACGGTGACGCTGACCGACATCGGCGGCAACAAGATCAACGTGATCAAGGTCGTTCGCGAGGTCACCAGCCTGGGCCTGAAGGAAGCCAAGGACCTCGTCGAGGGCGCGCCCAAGCCGATCAAGGAAGGCGTGACCAAGGACGAGGCGGAGGCCATCAAGAAGAAGTTCGAGGAAGCCGGCGCGAAGGTCGAGATCAAGTAGGTCTCGGCCTTCGGATCTCGGGATGGACGGGCACCGGGAAGGGCTCCGGTGCCCGGCGTGTCTTTGGCCCTGGCCCCGGCCCTCGAGCACAGCATGTACAGCCTTCCGAAGAACGTCTACCGCGAGCGCAGGGATTTTTCGAAGATCAAGACGACGGTTCCGATCCCGAACCTGATCGAAATTCAGCGGAAGAGCTACGAGCGCTTCCTGCAGATGAACCGGCTCCCGTCGGAACGGGAGGATCAGGGCCTGCAGTCGGTGTTCAAGTCCGTCTTCCCGATCAGCGACTTCCGGGAGAACTCGTCGCTCGAGTTCATCGAGTACTCGATCGGCAACTGGGAGTGCAAGTGCGCCAAGCTGCAGGGCCTGCACCACCTCCGGAAGCCGTGCAGGAACTGCGGGCACACGCTCATCGCCGATCCCTACGGCGACAAGGACGTGCTCTGCCCGAAGTGCGGCACGGCGAACGTGGCCCGTGGCGACGTCTGTGACATCTGCGGCCACACCGTCGCGCTCAAGCTGAAATACGACGTCGACGAATGCCAGGAGCGCGGCATGACCTATGCCGTGCCGCTCAAGGTCACGATCCGGCTCGTGGTCTGGAACAAGGACCCCGAGACCGGCGTGAAGACCATCCGCGACATCAAGGAGCAGGAGGTCTACTTCGGCGACATCCCGCTGATGACGGACAACGGCACGTTCATCATCAACGGCACCGAACGGGTCATCGTCTCGCAGCTGCACCGCTCGCCGGGCGCGTTCTTCCACTCGGAAGACAAGAGCCTGTACGTCGCGCAGATCATCCCGTACCGCGGCTCCTGGGTGGAGTTCGAGTACGACGCGAAGAACCTGCTCTACGTGCGCATCGACCGCAAGCGCAAGTTCCTGGCGTCGGTCTTCCTGCGCGCCCTGGGGCTGCGCGGCGCCGACGAGATCATCCGCGCCTTCTACAGCGTCGACACGGTGTACCTGCGCGACAACGCTCAGCACTGGGCGGTGGCCGACAGCCTGGTCGGGCAGCGCGCCCGCCGTGACGTCCGCATCGCGGACGTGAGCATCAACGAGGGCAAGAAGATCACGAAGGCGCACCTCGAGGGCCTGCGCCGGGCCGGCGTCAAGGACATCGAGGTGACCGACGAGGCGCTGCAGGGCGCCTACACCGCGGCCGACATCGTCGATCCGGGCACGGGCGAGGTGCTGCTCGAGGCGAACGAGGAGCTGACCGCCCGCGTCATCTCGATGGCGCACGAGAAGGGCGCCGAGAAGATCGAGGTCTTCTTCCCCGAGCGCGACGACGTCGGGCCCATCCTGGCGCAGACGCTCAAGAAGGACCCGATCCGCACGCACGAGGAGGCGCTCATCGAGATCTACCGCCGGCTGCGGCCGGGGGATCCCCCGACGCTCGACAGCTCGCGGTCGCTCTTCGAGAACATGTTCTTCAACCCGCAGAAGTACGACTTCTCGCGGGTCGGCCGCCTCAAGCTGAACACCAAGCTCGGGCTGCACACGCCGCTCGACGAGAAGATCCTGCACCCGCAGGACTTCTACGAGGTGATCAAGTTCCTCCTCAAGCTGCGGAAGAACGCGGCGGCCGTGGACGACATCGACCACCTGGGGAACCGCCGCGTCCGGTCCGTGGGCGAGCTGCTCGAGAACCAGTTCCGGATCGGCCTCGTCCGGATGGAGCGCGCCATCAAGGAGAAGATGTCGGTCTACCAGGAAATGGCGACCGCCATGCCGCACGACCTCATCAACGCGAAGCCGGTCATGGCCGCGATTCGCGAATTCTTCGGGTCGTCGCAGCTGTCGCAGTTCATGGACCAGACCAACCCGCTCAGCGAGGTGACGCACAAGCGCCGCCTGTCGGCCCTCGGGCCGGGCGGGCTGTCGCGCGAGCGCGCCGGCTTCGAGGTGCGCGACGTGCACCCGACGCACTACGGCCGCATCTGTCCGATCGAGACGCCGGAAGGCCCGAACATCGGGCTCATCAGCTCGCTCAGCAGCTACGCGCGGATCAACGAGTTCGGGTTCATCGAGTCCCCGTACCGCAAGGTGAAGAACGGGCAGGTGGTGGACTACGTGCTCGTCACCAACGCCGGCGGCAACCCGAAGTACAAGAACGGGGACATCGTCGAGGCCGACGAGCTGGTGGGCGCCGACGGCCGGTCGAAGAAGAAGGGCGTGGAGTTCGAGCCGTACTGCTTCTACCTGTCGGCGTGGGAGGAAGACCAGTACATCATCGCCCAGGCCAACGTCGAGCTCGACGAGAACGGCAAGCTGAAGGCCGAGCGCGTCAACGCGCGCCAGGCCGGCAACTTCATCCTGGCCCCGCGGGACCAGGTGCAGTTCATCGACGTGTCGCCCAAGCAGCTCGTGTCGGTGGCGGCCTCGCTCATCCCGTTCCTCGAGAACGACGACGCGAACCGCGCGCTGATGGGATCGAACATGCAGCGCCAGGCGGTGCCGCTGCTCCGCGCGCAGGCGCCCTACGTGGGCACCGGCATGGAGTACATCACGGCCCGCGACTCGGGCGCCGTGGCCGTGGCCCGTCGGTCGGGCACGGTGGACTTCGTGGACTCCACGCGCATCGTGGTGCGCGTCGAGAGCGCGGAGGGCGACGAGACCAGCAAGGAGATGGGCGCGGACATCTACCCGCTCACCAAGTTCAAGCGGTCGAACCAGAACACCTGCATCAGCCAGAAGCCGATCGTGCGTGTCGGCCAGAAGGTGCAGAAGGGGCAGGTCCTGGCGGACGGCCCGTGCACGGAGGCCGGTGAGCTCGCGCTCGGCCGGAACGTGCTCGTGGCGTTCATGCCGTGGCGCGGCTACAACTTCGAGGACGCGATTCTCGTCAGCGAGAAGCTCGTCCGCGAGGACTACTACACCTCGATCCACATCGAGGAGTTCGAGATCGAGGCGCGCGACACGAAGCTGGGCCCCGAGGAGATCACGCGGGACATCCCGAACGTCTCCGAGGGCTACCTGGCCGACCTCGACGACAGCGGCATCATCCGGATCGGCGCCTCGGTGAAGCCCGGCGACATCCTGGTGGGCAAGGTCACGCCGAAGGGCGAGACGCAGCTGACGCCGGAGGAGAAGCTGCTCCGCGCCATCTTCGGCGAGAAGGCCGGTGACGTGCGCGACGCGTCCCTGATCTGCCCGCCGGGCATCGAGGGCATCATCGTCGGGGTGAAGATCTTCTCCCGCAAGGGCATCGAGAAGGATGACCGTGCGAAGGCGATCGAGCAGGACGAGCTCGACATGATGGAGAAGAACCTGCAGGACGAGATCCGGATCCTGCACGACGAGACGAAGAAGCGGGTCGTCCAGATGGTGCAGGGCCAGACCCTGCGGTCCGACCTCTTCGACGAGTTCGGGCGGGACCGCCTGGCGAAGAAGGGCACGGTCCTCACGACCGAGGTGCTGGAGGGCCTGCCCTACAGCGCGCTCGTGCGGGCGAAGATCCAGACCGACGACGTGCTGCTCGAGACCGAGCTGCGGCGCGTGGAGGAGCGGACCGAGCGCCAGGTCGAGGTCATCCGCAACGTCTTCGAGGAGAAGAAGGAGAAGATCCGCCGTGGTGACGAACTGCCGCCGGGCGTGATCAAGCTCGTCAAGGTGTACGTCGCGATGAAGCGCAAGCTGTCGGTCGGCGACAAGATGGCCGGCCGCCACGGCAACAAGGGCGTCATCGCGCGCATCCTGCCCGAGGAGGACATGCCGTACCTGCCGGATGGCACCCCGGTGGAGATCGTGCTGAACCCGCTCGGCGTGCCCTCGCGCATGAACGTCGGCCAGATTCTCGAGACGCACCTCGGGTGGGCCGCGCACGCGCTGGGCCTCTACTTCGCGACGCCCGTCTTCGACGGCGCGCTGGAGGGCGAAATCAAGAAGTGGCTGGAGCAGGCCGACCTGCCGTCGAGCGGCAAGACCGAGCTCTTCGACGGGATGACCGGCGAGAAGTTCGAGCAGAACGTGACGGTCGGCTACATCTACATGCTGAAGCTGTCGCACCTGGTCGACGACAAGATCCACGCACGGTCGATCGGGCCCTACTCGCTCATCACGCAGCAGCCGCTGGGAGGCAAGGCGCAGTTCGGCGGCCAGCGCTTCGGAGAGATGGAGGTGTGGGCGCTCGAGGCCTACGGCGCGGCGCACATTCTCCAGGAACTGCTCACGGCGAAGTCGGACGACGTGACCGGCCGCGCCAAGATCTACGAGTCCATCGTGAAGGGCGACGCGTCGTTCACGGCGGGCCTGCCCGAGTCGTTCAACGTGCTCATCCGCGAACTGCAGTCGCTCTGCCTGGACGTCGAGCTCGTGACGAGCAAGAAGCCGCCCGTGATCGACGCCACGGCGGAGAGCACTGAACCGGTGCTGGAGGGCTGAGGATTCATGAGACCAAGCTTCACCGACAGCAAGACCGCCCTCAGGGCCGATTTCGACGCGATCAAGATCAGCCTCGCGTCGCCGGAGAAGATCGAGAACTGGTCGTTCGGCGAGGTCACCAAGCCGGAGACGATCAACTACCGCACGTTCAAGCCGGAGCGGGACGGCCTGTTCTGCGCGAAGATCTTCGGGCCGATCACCGACTGGGAGTGCCTCTGCGGCAAGTACAAGCGCATGAAGCACCGCGGGGTGATCTGCGACAAGTGCGGCGTCGAGGTCACGCAGGCGCGCGTGCGGCGTGAGCGCCTGGGCCACATCAAGCTGGCGACGCCCGTCAGCCACGTGTGGTTCTTCAAGGGGCTGCCGAGCCGCATCGGCCACCTGCTCGACATCTCGCTCCGCGACCTCGAACGGGTGCTCTACTTCGAGGCCTACGTCGTCGTCGATCCGGGCGAGACGAAGCTGACGCAGAACCAGCTCCTCACCGAGGAGCAGTTCCGCAAGGCCCGGGAGGAGCACGGCTACTCGAAGTTCAAGGCGCAGATGGGCGCCGAGGCGATCAAGGAGCTGCTGCGCCGGGTCAGCGTCGAAGGGCTGGCCGAGGAACTGCGCGCGAAGATGCGCGTGGAGACCTCCGCGCAGAAGAAGCTGAAGTTCGCCAAGCGGCTGAAGGTGGTGGACGCCTTCCGCAAGTCGAGCAACAAGCCGGAGTGGATGATCCTGGACGTCATCCCGGTGATTCCGCCGGAGCTCCGTCCGCTCGTCCCGCTGGACGGCGGCCGCTTCGCCACCTCCGACCTGAACGACCTCTACCGCCGCGTCATCAACCGCAACAACCGGTTGAAGAAGCTGATGGAGCTGAAGGCGCCGGATGTCATCATCCGCAACGAGAAGCGCATGCTCCAGGAGGCCGTGGACGCGCTGTTCGACAACGGCCGCCGGGGCCGCGTGCTGCGCGGCGCGAACAACCGGCCGCTGAAGTCGCTCTCCGACACGCTGAAGGGGAAGCAGGGACGCTTCCGCCAGAACCTGCTCGGCAAGCGCGTGGACTACTCGGGCCGCTCGGTCATCGTCGTCGGCCCCGAGCTGCGGCTGAACCAGTGCGGGCTGCCGAAGAAGATGGCGCTCGAGCTGTTCAAGCCGTTCATCTACAACAAGCTCGAGGAGCGGGGCCTGGTCGCGACCATCAAGCAGGCCAAGGAGATGGTCGAGAAGCAGGTGGCCGAGGTGTGGGACGTGCTCGAGGAGGTGATCCGCGAGCATCCGGTGCTGCTCAACCGCGCGCCGACGCTCCACCGCCTCGGCATCCAGGCGTTCGAGCCGGTGCTGGTGGAAGGCAAGGCCATCCGCATCCATCCGCTCGTGTGCACGGCGTTCAACGCCGACTTCGACGGCGACCAGATGGCGGTGCACATCCCGCTCTCGCCGGAGGCCCAGATCGAGGCCACCGAGCTGATGATGTCGTCGAAGAACATCCTGTCGCCCGCCAACGGCACGCCGATCGCGGTGCCGTCGCAGGACATCGTGCTCGGCTGCTACTACCTGACGAAGGCCAAGCCGGGCGCCAAGGGCGAGGGCCGCGCCTTCGCGTCCATCGACGACGTCGTCCTCGCGCTCGAGGCGAAGGAAGTGGAGACGCTCACGCCGATCCGCCTGCGCTACACCGGCCCGCTGCAGGACCTGACGGCCGCCCGCGACGACCAGGACGTCCTGCACGCCGAGGTGCAGGAGGTGACGGGCAAGATCATCAACACCACCGTCGGCCGCGTGATCTTCAACACGGCGCTGCCGAAGGGGATGCCGTTCGTCAACGGCATGCTGAAGAAGAAGGGGCTGCAGCAGCTGGTGCAGCGCTGCTACCTGACCGAGGGGCTGGAGACGACGGTCGAGATGCTCGATGGGCTGAAGCAGATGGGCTTCACCTACGCCACGCGCTCCGGCATGTCGATCGGCATCGAGGACCTGATCATCCCGCAGACCAAGGCGAGCCTCGTGGACGGGGCGAGGAACGAGGTCATCAAGGTCGAGCAGCAGTACCTGGAGGGGGCCATCACCAACGGCGAGCGCCTGAACAAGGTCATCGCCGTGTGGTCGGACGTCACCGAGAAGATCGCCGACGCGATGTTCGGCGAGATGGAGCGCCGCGACAAGGAAGGCAGCTTCAACCCGGTCTACATCATGGCCGACTCGGGCGCCCGCGGCTCGAAGCAGCAGATCCGCCAGCTGGCCGGCATGCGCGGCCTGATGGCGAAGCCCTCGGGCGAGATCATCGAGACGCCCATCCGCGCGAACTTCCGCGAGGGGCTCTCGGTGCTCGAGTACTTCATTTCCACACACGGCGCGCGCAAGGGCCTGGCCGACACGGCGCTCAAGACCGCCGACTCCGGCTACCTGACACGCCGCCTGGTGGACGTCGCGCAGGACGTCATCATCTCGGATGAGGACTGCCGCACCACGAACGGCATCGAGGCACGGGCCATTGTCGAAAGCGGCGAGGTCATCGAGCCGCTCCGCGACCGCATCATCGGCCGCGTGACGCTCGACCGCATCGTGGACCCCATCAACGGCAAGGTGCTCGTCGAAGAGAACCAGATGATCGACGAGGACCTGGCCGCCGAGGTGCAGGACGCCGGCGTCGAGAAGGTGAGGATTCGCTCGGTCCTGTCGTGCGAGTCGCGCCGCGGCGTCTGCAAGCGTTGCTACGGCCGCGACCTGGCCACCGGCAAGCTGGTGGAACTGGGCCTGGCCGTCGGTGTCGTGGCCGCGCAGTCCATCGGCGAGCCCGGCACGCAGCTCACGATGCGCACGTTCCACATCGGTGGCACGGCGTCGCGCATCTCTGAGCAGTCCACCCTGGACGCCAAGTTCAAGGGCGTCGTGAAGTTCGAGAACCTCACGTGGGTCGAGCGCACCAACAACCAGGGCGCCATCGACCTCATCGTGATGAACCGCAACGGCCACATCGTCGTGAAGGACGACAAGGGCCACGACCGCGAGCGCTACGAGGTCGTCTACGGCGCCCACCTGAAGGTGAAGGATGGGCAGACGGTGGAGAGCGGGCAGATCCTCGTGGAGTGGGATCCCTACACCTTCTCGATCCTCACGGAAGAGAAGGGCCAGGTCCGCTTCAAGGACATCATCGAGGGCACGACCGTCCACGAGGCCGTGGACGAGGTGACCGGCCTGTCGCGCTACATCATCGTGGACTCGCCGGACGAGAAGAAGCAGCCGACCATCGAGATCCGGGACGCGAAGGGCACCGTGCAGCGCAAGTACATCATGCCGGTCAGCGCCCACCTGATGGTGAGCGACAGCGAAGAGGTCCGCGCCGGTGACGTGCTGGCGAAGATCCCGCGCGAGACCACGAAGACCAAGGACATCACGGGCGGCCTGCCGCGCGTGGTGGAGCTGTTCGAGGCGCGCAAGCCGAAGGATCCGGCCGTCATCAGCGAGATCGACGGCACCGTGAAGTACGGCGGCGTGGTCAAGGGGCAGCGCAAGATCCTCATCGCGCCCGACGAGGGCGGCGGCGAGGCGCGCGAGTACAGCATCCCGCGGGGCGTCCACGTGAACGTCCAGGAGGGCGAGCGCGTGCGCGCGGGCGATCCGCTGATGGACGGCCCGAGCAACCCGCACGACATCCTGCACGTGCTGGGCGAGAAGGAACTGCAGAAGTACCTCGTGAACGAGATTCAGGAGGTCTACCGCCTGCAGGGCGTGAACATCAACGACAAGCACATCGAGGTGATCACGCGGCAGATGATGCGGTGGGTCCGCGTCGAGGACGTGGGCGACACCGAGTTCCTGGTGGACGAGCAGGTCGATCGCTTCCGGTTCATGGAAGAGAACGAGCGTGTCATCGCCGCCGGCGGGCGTCCTGCCACGGCGCAGCCGCTGCTGCTGGGCATCACCAAGGCGTCGCTCTCCACCGAGTCGTTCATCTCGGCGGCGTCGTTCCAGGAGACCACGCGCGTCCTCACCGAGGCGGCGATCTCCGGAAAGATCGACTACCTGCGCGGGCTGAAGGAGAACGTGACCATGGGCCGGCTCATCCCGGCCGGCACGGGCTTCTGGTGGTACCGGCACGTCCAGATTCCGCCCGACGAGCCGCCACCGCCGCCGCCGATCCAGCAGCCCAGCGACGACGATGTCGAGTTCGACCGCGAGATGGAGTACCTGGTCGAGCCCGAAGAGGCGCTGGACCGGGGCATCGTCGAGGGCGGGGGCGAGTAGCCACACGAAGGCCCGGACACGAAGGGCACGAAGGAACCACTGAGGGCACGAAGGCGGTCACGCGCTTTCGTGCCCTTCGTGCGTACGGGCGCTCGGCCTGGATGACACCAATTGACACATAATACGTGCGCACGTATTATGCGTGAATGAACGTCACCCTCTCCATCGACGACGCCCTGATCGAGAAGGCGAGGAAGCTGGCCGCGGCCCGGGGCACGAGTGTGAATCAGCTCATCCGTGACTACCTGTCGTCGCTGGTGAGTCCTCCCCGGGACGACTTCTCGACCGAGTTGCGTCGGCTGACGGCCGAAGGCCAGGGGCGGTCGGCGGGTTGGCGGTTCGACCGCGAGTCGCTCCATGAGCGGCGCTAGGTTCCTCGACACCAACGTTCTGGTGTACACCGACGATCACGACGCGCCGGCGAAGCAGACCGTTGCGCTGGCTCTGGTGGAGGCCGGTCGTTCGGACGGGCTCGGGTTCCTGTCGACCCAGGTGCTCGAGGAGTACTACGCGGCGGTCACCCGGAAGCTGGGCGTCTCCGCGGTCGTCGCGCGCGGGAAGGTGGAGCTGTTCGCGCAGCTGCACGTCGTCAGGATCGACGTGGACGATATCCTCCTCGCGATTGACCTGCAGCGGCTGCACCAGCTGCCGTTCTGGGACGCGCTGCTGGTCCAGTCCGCCCGCCGTGTGGGCTGCACGGTGCTCCTCACCGAGGACCTGCAGGATGGCCGTCGTTTCGACGGCCTGGTCGTCAGGAACCCGTTTCTAAGTGAGCCTGCTTCACAGAACGTGCAGTAGCGGATCGCGCCTGGACGTTCAACTGGCGCGAACCGTGCGGCGGGTGCGGCGGGTGCGGCGGTGATCTGACGCCACACCATTCCCAACTGGTAGCGTGGGTGGAACGTCTGAACGGGCGGTGGAGCCGCGGACCCGCATCCCCGCCGACCCCGCCAACATCACAGGGAGCGTCCGATGACGCAGTTGACGCGTGAACTCGGGCAGGCGGCGCGGGCGTTGGCCAAGCGGCCAGGCTACGCGGTGGTCGCCGCCACGACGCTGGCGCTTGGGATCGGGGCAACGGTGGCCATCTTCACGGTCGTCAATGCTGTCCTGCTCCGGCCTCTCCCATACCCGGAATCCGAGCGAATCGTCCGGATTCAGCACCATGCCCCTGGCATCGGATTGCCGGACTTGGAGAGTTCGCCGGGGCTGATGACGCATTACCGCGAGGGCGCCTCGGCGCTCATGTATAGCGCCGGGTACGAGACCCGGGAGCAGAACGCCACGGGAGCGGGGCTACGGCCGGATCGGCTGCGCGGTGCGGCCGTGGAACCGGATATCTTCGACGTACTCGCGACGCGTCCAGCGCTGGGACGCGCGTTCCAGCAGGCGGATGCCCGGAGCGGCGCCGCGCCGACGGTGATCCTCACCGAGCCACTCTGGCGCTCGCGATTCGGTGGACGGCCGGACATCATCGGCCAGCGCATCGAGCTGGACGGCGTGGCGACGGAAGTGGTGGGCATAATGCCTGCGGGCTTTGCCTTCCCCGGGCCGGACACGCGCTTTCTCGTGCCCCTGTGGCTCGATCCGGCACGTGGCTTCGGCACCTTCGGCACCCGGCTGGTGGCGCGGCTGGCTCCCGGATACGAGCTGTCCGCGGCGCGCGCGCAGCTCGAGGAGCTGCAACGCCGGATCCCCGAGCGCTTCCCGGACTTGACGGCCGAGACGTTGCAGCGCTTCGGCTGGTCGGTCACGGTCGAGTCGTTTCGTGAGGCCGTCGTCAGCGACGTGTCCGCTGCATTGTGGCTGCTGTTCGCGTCGATCGGCCTCCTCCTGCTGGTGGCGACGGCGAACGTCGCCAATCTCCTGCTGGTGCGCGCGGAGTCGCGCCAGCGGGAGGTGGCCATTCGGGCGGCGCTCGGCGCCAGCCGCGGCGACCTCGCGGCGACGTTTCTCGGCGAGAGCGGGCTCCTCGCCCTCGTCGGCGGCCTGATCGGGCTCGGGCTCGCGGTGGCCGGTACCCGCCTGCTGGTCGCCTACGGTCCGCCGAACCTCCCGCGTCTCCACGAGGTGAGCGTGGACAGCGCTGTCATTGCCTTCACCGTCGCCATCACGGTGGCGACCGCGCTCGTGCTCGGCGTCCTGCCGGTGCCGCAGGTCCTCCGTCGCTCGTTCACGGTGTTGTTGCGCGACGGGGGCCGCGGCAGCACACCCGGTCGCCATCGGGCGCGGCAGCTGCTGGTCGGCGGGCAGGTCACCCTGGCGCTCGTGCTCCTCGTGGGCTCCGCACTGATGCTGCAGAGCCTGATGCGGCTGCGTGCCGTGGACCCGGGCTTCCGGACCGACGGCATCCTGACCACCGGCGTCAGCGGCAGTCCGCAGGATGACCGGGCCAGGCAGGCGGCGTTCTTCCATCAGGTGCTGGACGCCGTCTCCACGCTGCCAGGGGTCGTCTCGGCCGGTGCCGCGACGAGTCTTCCGATTGCGACCACCAGCCTGAACGGCTCGAGCTTCACCATCGAGGGGCGGCCCCGCGCGGAGAACGAGGTGCCCCCCGTGACGATGTATCACGCGGTGCTGACGGGATACTTCGAGACACTGGGCGTCCCGCTCCTCCAGGGGCGGCTGCCGGAGCGCGCCGACACGGAGCGCGCGTGGAACGTGGTGTGGGTCAGTGACACGTTCAACCGCCGGTTCATGGACGGCCGCGCGCTGGGGCAGCGTATCCGATTCGGAGACGACGAGGCCACCTGGCTCGAGATCGTCGGCATCGTGGGAGACGTCCGGACGTTCGGCCTTCGCGATGAGATACGGCCGATGGCCTACCTGCCGCCCACGGCGCCGGTCCAGTCCCTCGAGCTCGACGTCCTGCAGCTGGTCCTTGCGACCGATGGGTCGCCGGCCGCCCTGGCGCCGCTGCTGAGGCCGGCCATCGACCGTGTGGACCCGGCCGTGCCGCTCACGACCACGCGGACCATGCGAGACATCGTGTCGGCGTCGCTGGCGCAGCTGACGTTCGCCATGACGCTCGTGGCGATCGCCGCGGCCATGACGCTGATCCTCGGCGCGGTCGGCCTCTATGGCGTGATCAGCTACATCGTGAGCCAGCGCACCGTCGAGATTGGCGTGCGCATGGCCCTTGGCGCGCAGCCGGAGGACGTACGGCGCATGGTGCTGCGGCAGGGGATGGTCGTCGTCGTGGCGGGGCTCGTGGCCGGGCTGGCAGCGGCCGCCGGCGCGGTGGAGGCGCTGCGGTCACTCCTGTTCGAGGTGTCGCCGCGGGACCCGCTGACATTCGGGGCCGTCGCGGCGCTGATCGCGCTCGTCAGCATCGTCGCCGTGTACCTGCCGGCCCGCCGTGCGGCCGCCGTCGATCCGGCGCGGGCGTTTCGCGAGCAGATCTGAGTCCAGCGGCCTGCCTCCAGCGGCCTGCCTCTTGTCATCCCGGGCCGGCCGGCGTACGCTCGCCGGCGTATGCGAGTGCAGCTGTTCGCCTGCGTCCTCGTCGTTGGAGCTTCGGCGTTCGGCGATGGCCAGGTCGTCCGGGGCCAACCCGCACGCCCCAACGTCGTGCTGATCGTGGCCGATGACCTCGGTTATGGAGACCTGGGCATCTACGGCGCCACCGACACGCGGACGCCGAACCTGGATCGCCTGGCGCGGGAGGGCACGCGGTTCACCGACTTCTATGCCAACGCGCCGGTGTGTACGCCGACGCGCGCGGGGCTGATCACCGGACGCTACCAGCAGCGCGTCATGCTGGAGCGGCCGATGTCCACCGTGGGGCCCACCGCAGAGGGCGTGCTGCCGGTCACCGGACGATCGCTGCCGAGGCTGATGGCGGACGCCGGGTACGCCACGGCCCTCATCGGCAAGTGGCACCTGGGGTACCGCCCGGAGGCCGGGCCTCGCGCGCACGGGTTCGGGTTCTTCTGGGGATACCTGTCCGGGTATCTCGACTGGTGGACCCACGTCCGCGGCGACGGGAAGCCCGACGTGTGGGAGAACGAGTCGCCAACGACATTCCGTGGCTACTTCCACCACGAGACCACGCGGCGGGCGATCCGCGTCATCGAGCAGCAGACGGGCGGCGGACCGTTCTTCCTGGAGCTGGCCTACGGTGCCCCGCACTGGCCGTTCCAGTCACCGACGACCTCGTCCGTGGCCAGGCGCGAGAACAGCTCGATGATGCAGCACCCCTCGGACGACGACGCGCCCACGCGTGCGGACTACGTCGCGATCATGGAGGACCTCGACCGCGAGATCGGGAAGGTGCTGGAGGCGCTGAGGGTGAGAGGGCTGGAGCGGAACACCCTGGTGGTCTTCACCAGCGATAACGGCGGCGAGTGGCTGTCGCGCATGGATCCGCTGTTCCACCGGAAGGACACGGTCTGGGAGGGCGGCATCCGCGTCCCGGCTATCGTCCGCTGGCCCGGCATGGTACCAGCCGACGCGGTGTCCCCGCAGGTCGGCATCACGATGGACCTGACGGCGACCTTCCTCGCCCTTGCCGGCGTGAACCGGACTGGCCTGAAACTCGAGGGCATCGACCTGATGCCGGCGTTGACGAAGCGCGAGGCGACGGAGCGCACGCTGTTCTGGCGGATGTACCGGCCACCGGACCTGAAGCAGCGCGCGGTCCGGCAGGGCGACTACAAGTTCGTCGAGGACGCCGGCCTTCGGATGCTGTTCGACGTGCGGCGGGACCCGGGTGAGCGGAACGACCTGGCGGGGCGACAGCCGGCCCGTGTGAAGGCCATGCGCGCGCTCGTGGATGCGTGGGAGAAGGACGTCGACGGGGAAGCGGGCGGGCTGCGCCCGTAGGCGAGTCACGCGGACAGGAACATGTCGTAGGCCGCGTTCCCCGACTCCCGCTGGTAGTGGTAGCCGAGCCCGATGAGGAACTGCTCGAAGGCCGCTTCGTCCGCCGGCGGCACCTCGAAGCCGGCCAGCACCCTTCCGAAGTCCGCGCCGTGATTGCGGTAGTGGAACAGGCTGATGTTCCACCGCCCGCCCAGGCGATCCAGGAAGTCCATCAGCGCGCCGGGCCGTTCGGGGAACTCGAAGCGGTAGAGCACCTCGTCACGGACCTCCGCCGAACGCCCGCCCACCATGTACCGCACGTGCAGTGTGGCCACTTCGTCGCGCGTGAGGTTCAGCGTGCGATGTCCGCGTGCGGCGAGCAGTGAGCCCAGCGCCTCGGCTTCCCCGGGCGCATGGGTCGCCACGCCCACGAAGATGTGCGCCTCGTTCCGGCCACTCAGGCGGTAGTTGAACTCGGTGACGACGCGCCGGCCAATGGTGGCGCAGAACTCGCGGAAGGCCCCGGGACGTTCGGGAATGGTCACGCCGAACAGGGCTTCTCTCGCCTCGCCCAGTTCCGCGCGCTCGGCCACGAAGCGCAGGCGATCGAAGTTCATGTTGGCGCCCGTCAGGATCGCCACCAGCGTCAGCCCGCGGGCATCGGACCGCCCGGCCCACGCGCGCAGCCCGGCCACGGCCAGGGCGCCAGCCGGCTCCATCAGCGAGCGCGTGTCGTCGAACACGTCCTTGATGGCCGCGCAGATCTCGTCGTTGGAGACGCGCACCACCTCGTGTACGGTGTCCTGCACCAGCGAGAAGGGAAGCGTCCCCACCTCGCGCACGGCCACGCCGTCGGCGAAGATGCCCACGTGATCCAGCGGCACGCGCCGGCCTGCGGCCAGGGACTGGTGCATCGCGTCGGCCTCGAAGGGCTCGACGCCAATCACCTGCACGTCGGGCCGCACCGCCTTCACGTAGCTGGCGATGCCCGCGAGAAGGCCACCCCCGCCGACCGGCACGAAGATGGCGTCCACCTGACTGTGCTGGCTTCCCAGGATCTCGAGCGCGATGGTGCCCTGGCCGGCGATGACCAGCGGGTCATCGAAGGCGTGGACGAACACGCGCCCGGTGGCACGAACGAGCTCGTCGCAGCGGACCTTGGCCTCGGCGTAGCTGTCACCTGCGAGCTGGACCTCCGCCCCGAGATCCTGGACGGCCTCGACCTTGATGGCGGGCGTGGTCTGCGGCATGACGATGAGCGCGCTGAGCCCGAGGTGCCGCGCGGCATAGGCGACGCCCTGCGCATGGTTGCCAGCGCTGGCCGTGATGACGCCCCCCCTGCGTTCGGCGTCTGACAGGTGCGCGATGCGGTTGTAGGCCCCGCGCAGCTTGTAGGTGAAGATCGGCTGCTGGTCCTCACGCTTGAGGAACACGTCATGGCCGGTGCGTGCCGAGAGCCGCCGGGCATGATCGAGCGGGGTCGTCCGCGCCACGTCGTACACGCGGCTGGTCAGGATCAGGCGCAGCATCGTATCGGCGGTCATCGGCTGATCGCGGCGGTCCCTTCTCGTATCGGGTCGGCGGCGGGTTTACGGCAGGGCCAGGGCCACGAGCTCCGGGATGTCCCTCGGTGTCCGGCCCTGCACCGTCAGGGCGATGAACTGCCGGCCTCCCGCGAGGTACGTCATCGGCGAGCCGATGGGAATGCCTGGCAGATCCGCCGAGGCGAGCTCCCTGCCGGTGGCCTTGTCGAGCGCCACCAGGCGCGGGCCGCCAGCTGTCCCACCCGTCGTGAGCGGGTAGATCAGCAGCGTTTTCGTCGCCAGTGGTCCGCTGTACGTGCTATCGCCGCCGAGCGGCGGGAGGTTCAGGCCCTTCAGCTGCGGCAGGTTCCGGAGGCGCTCGCCTGCGCCTGCGGGCACCATCCACGCGTGATCGCCCGTGTTCATGTCGATCGCCGTGACACGCGAGTAGGGAGGTTTGAGCAGCGGGAGCCCCTGCGGCATCTGCGGGCTGCGTCCCGGCTCCTGCATGTACAGCAGGTTGCTGTTCAGCGCGGGATCCGGCTTCCGCAGCGTGACCACCGCAAAGCCGTTGCGTGACGGGATGTAAATCATGCCCGTCTCGGGATCGACGGCCGCACCGGACCAGTTCGCGCCGCCCACGGTGCCGGGCCGCAGGATCGTGCCCTCCAGCGAGGGCGGCGTGAACAGCGGGCCCATCCGGAAGCCCTTCACGGCCGCCTGCGCCATCTGCCGCAACTCCGGCGTGAAGTCCACCAGGTCGTCGAGCGTCACGCCCTGGTATTCGAAGGGCGCCGGCTTCGACGGGAACGGCTGCGTGGGCGACGCGCGCTCGCCGGGGACGTCGGACGGCGGTACCGGCTTCTCCTCGATGGGCCACACCGGCTGGCCGGTGACGCGATCGAACGTGTAGACGAAGCCCTGCTTGGTGATCTGCGCCACCGCCTTGATGTGGCGCCCGTTCACCGTGATGTCCAGCAGGTTCGGCGCCGCGGGGTTGTCGTAGTCCCACAGGCCGTGGTGCACCGTCTGGAAGTGCCAGACCCTCCTGCCTGTCTCCACGTCCAGGCAGAGCAGGCTCTCGGCGAAGAGGTTGTCGCCCGGGCGATGGCCGCCGTAGAAGTCCGGCGCCGTCGTGTTCGTGGGCAGGTAGATGTATCCGAGCTCCTCGTCGGCGCTCATCATCGTCCACACGGTCACCTTGCCGGCGTGCTCCCAGGCGTTGTCCTTCCACGAGTCGTGGCCGAACTCGCCGGGCTGCGGGATCGTGTGGAAGGTCCAGCGGACCTTGCCGGTGCGCACGTCGTACCCGCGGATGTAGCCGGGGATCTGCTCCTTCTGCGACACGAGCGACGAGATCGAGGCCGGCACGATCACGACGTCCCGCACGACGATGGGCGGGGACTGCACGGAGTAGGTGAGCGCGTTCAGGTAGTCCCGGGTGCCGCGCTTCGCGCGCGGCAGGCCGTCCATCAGGTCGACGCGTCCGTTCACGCCGAAGCCCGGCACGGGCCGGCCGGTCCTGGCGTCCACGGCGATCAGATAGCCGTCGCCCGTGCCCCAGTAGACGCGTTCGTCGGCGCCGGCCTCGTCACGCCAGTAGGCGACGCCGCGCTGGTTCCAGCGCAGCGACATCGTGGTGGTCCCGGCCTCGTAGCTGCGCGGGTTGTACACCCATGTCGTCCGCCCGGTCTGCGCGTCCACCGCCGCGCCAATCGACAGCGGCGTGTTGAAGTACAGCGTGCCGCCCACCATCAGCGGCGTCGCCTTGAAGTTTCCGACGATGGGCGGCTGGTTGTCGCGCCAGCGCTTCGGATCCACGCGGCTGAGCTCGGCGAACACCTCGCTGGCGCCGGCCGTCCACTCCCCGCCGTCCGGCAGCGTCATCGTCAGCACGCCGTCGGGCGACGGCGCGCGCCACGCGACGCGGAGGGCGCCGAAGTTCTGCGGCGTGATCCGGTCGAGCGGGGAGTACTTGCTGCTGGCGAGGTCGCCGCCGTAGGTGGGCCACTCACCGGTGGCGGTGCCGGGACGGGCCGGCGCCTGGAACAGCGCGCCGCCGAGGACGGCCATGACCGCGACCCACGCCCGCAGCTGCATACGCGGCGCATCGTAACACCGGTCGGGCTGCGGGAGGCCTGCGGTAGGCCGCGCGGGGGAGGCCTTCGGTAGGCCGCGCTGCGCGCGGTAGGCCTGCGGAAGGCGCGAGCTTCGCTCGCGTAGGGGATTGGGGATTCAGGGATTGGGGATTCAGGGATTGGGGATTGGGGATTGGGGATTGGGGGTCTGGGACTCCGGCATTCAGATCGGCGATTCACCACCCGGTTCTGGTCGCTGGCCCGCGTCACCCCTAGGCGCCGGAGGCGCGCCTGCGCCGCGAAGCGGCCACCGCAGGTCTACGCCGCGGAAGCGGCGCCTGCCGAGGCCTACGCCGCGGAAGCGGCGCCTGCCGAGGCCTGCACTACGCCCGTGCCGTCCGCGCCTCGGCCGCGGCCCGCTCCAGGGCCGCCGAGCGAAGCATCCGGACCGCGGTGTAGAGCACCACCGCCAGCACCAGGAACCGCAGATAGAAGAGCGGGATCCTGTCCACCAGCGGAGCGGCAATCAGCACCGCGAGGGGACCCGCGATCAGGAACGCGATCGCCGTCCGCAGGTCGTAGCTGCCCTTGCGAATGAACTGGATGCTGCCCGAGGGCATCAGGAACGCGCAGGCGCCCATCATGATCGGATACGACACGCGCGGATCCATCCCGAGGAGGCTGATCATGATGAGGCACGGACCGTAGAAGCCGATGCCCAGCATCATGAGCGAGCCGAGGACGAACGAGATCCCGACGGCGATGCCGAGCTTGGCGCCCGACAGTCCGAGGGCCTCACCGGGTGCCGGACCCTGCCCCGACATCGAGAGCACCATCAGGCCGGACGCGACGAGCAACGCCGAGCCCATGCCCACCTGCACCTGGCGCCTGGAGAAGCCGGAGACCACCCCCGCGCCGAGGAACGCGCCGAGGACCGCGGCGCCAATGATGCTGACCAGCGTCAGGAAGTCGACCTCGATGATGGTCATGAAGATGACGGCCTGGACCACCGTCGCCATCACGTAGCCGACGTTCAGTGTGCCGGGGATCCGCTCGTCCGGCATGATGTTCCAGAGCTTCGACATCGAGGTCGTCGTCGCATAGGACCCGATGCCCAGCGTGTCGAAGAAGTTGGCGATGAACGCCGCGAGGAGTGCGACGCCCCTCGGTTTGAGGTCGCCCTGTGGCCGGTTCCGGCGCCGACGCTCGCTGATGTACCAGAACGCATGATACGAAATGGCGATCACGATCAGCAGGGTAATCAGAATGCTCTTGGGTTCCATGTCCGCGCGATTCTACCCGACGAACTTGTAGCCGGACCCGTGAATCGTCAGGATGTGTTCCGGGGCGTGCGGGGCCCGCTCGATCTTCTGCCGGAGCTTGGCCACGAAGTTGTCGATGGTGCGCGTGGTGGGGAACTCCTCGTAGCCCCAGACCTCGTTCAGGATCTGCTCGCGGGTGACCACCTGCCCCGTGTGCTGCACGAAATAGCGGAGCAGCTCGAACTCGCGGGCCGTGAACTCGATACGGGCCTTCCCCCGTCTCGCCTGGTGCAGCTTGAAGTCCACGTCGATGTCGCCGATGCGCACCGCCTCCGCGGGGCCGGGTTTCTGGGACGTGGTGCGGCGCAGGACGGCGCGCACGCGGGCCAGCAGCTCGGTGATCGAGAAGGGCTTGGTGACGTAGTCGTCGGCGCCCAGCTCGAGGCCCAGCACCTTGTCGGTCTCGGCCGAGCGTGCGGTGAGCATCACGATCGGGGTCGTGTTCGAGCGGGCCCTCAGCTCCCGGCAGACGTCGAAGCCGTTCTTCTTCGGGAGCATGATGTCCAGGATGACCAGGTCCGGCGAGAAGGAGGCGGCTTTTGCGAGCCCCTCGTCGCCGTCCCCGGCCACCTGCACCTCGTAGCCCTCGAGCTCCAGGTTGTCACGCAGGCCGAGCTGCATCTGCGGCTCGTCCTCGATCACCAGAATGCGCTTCATCAACGGATCCCTCGCTGACCGCGCGCGGCGCGGCGGGGAAGTGCAGCGTGAACGTGCTGCCCTGTCCCGGTTCGCTGTCGACCCCGACGTAGCCTCCGTGGCCACGCATGGTGTGGTCCACGATGGCCAGGCCCAGGCCCGTGCCCTGGGGGCCGCCCCCCAGTTCGTGCGTCACGCGGAAGAACTTGCGGAAGATACGACGCTGGTTGCGCCGCGCGATCCCGATGCCGTGATCGCGCACGCGCACGACCACCTCGCCCGGCGCGCCGAACACGTCGACTTCAATACGCCGCGAGTCGCCGGAGTATTTCACGGCGTTGGTCAGCAGGTTCTCCACGGCGCGCTCCACCGCCACCTCGTCGGCCTCGATCGGGGGCAGGCCGGGGGTGATGGCGGCGGCGACGGTGAACTGTCCCTGGGCGAACTGCGGCTGCATCATCGCGATCACGCGCTGCACCAGCTCCCCGACGTCTGCGGCGACGAGCGTGTAGGGCCGCAGGCCGGCCTCCATGCGCGAGAAGTCCAGGATGTTCTCGATCAGGCGCGTCAGCTTCTTGGCCTCGCCGTTGATGATGCGGTAGTACTCCTGCGCGCGATCGGCACTGCGCACCCGACCAAGCTCCAGCGTCTCGGCAAAGAGCTGAATGAGCGCCAGCGGCGTCTTCAGGTCGTGGGAGACCGAGGCCACGAAGTTCGACTTCAGCTCGGCCACCCGCACCTCACGCGCCGCGGCGCCGGCCACGAGGAACACGCCAACCCCCATGAACGCCGCCAGCAGCAGCATCAACGTGCGCTGCGGGCGGGTGTTGGCGCTCACGATCGCGGGAACGGCGTCCCCGTAGCTCGTCTGGATGCGCCAGGTCTCGCGATGCGCCTCGTAGGGGGCGGAGTACTCCAGCAGCTGCCGATCGAAGAACACCAGCGGAAACGTCCGTTCGTCCAAGGGTGCCGGCACCTCGTACCCGGCGACGACCGTTACCCCGGACTCGTCGGCGAGCCGCACCTTGAGCGGCGGGAAGCCGCTCGGCTGCTGCAACTGCGCCAGGCGCGCCTCGACCAGCGCCGGGAAGTACTCGCGTCGGAGCTTGCTGGCGTCCACGGTGAAGGCGACGAGGCTCGACAGTTGCTCGCGGGCAGGCGTCACCCACCGGAGCTGCGCCTGGATGTAGTGTCGTTCGCCGTGCAGTTCGTCCGAAAAGGCGACGATCGCCCGCTGCCGCTTGGACAGCTCGCGGAACTGCGGCACGAGCCGGGCGGCGACCTCGGGGGCCTCGCGAAAGCGTTTCGCGGCCGGTGCCGTGGAGGCCGCACTGGCCCGGTCGAACACGAGCCACGGGCCGCCCAGGCCGCTCCCGGGCTCGCCCTCGGTCCAGACGTAGAACTCGTCGATGAAGGGGCTTTCCTTGAGCCCCTCGGTGAAGAACGGCGCCATGAACTCGGCGTCCGGGGGTTCTATGCGCGACTGGGGGATCCCCAGGAGCACCGAGATGTGGGGGCGCTTGAGGGCCTCCTCGATGGTCTTCGCCACCCCGTCCGCCGTGTCCGAGCTCAACTGCTCGAGGACAACGGCCGAGGTCGCTTCGAGATCGTTGAGCGATCGGAACTGGAAATAGAAGAGGACCGCGACGGGAATGGCGATGACCACCGCCAGCCCGGCCGCCAGCCGGATGCCGCGGTCGACGAGCACCTGGCTCAGCAGGTTGGGACGCGTGCCGCCGCTCATGCGCTGCCTTTCATCCGAGACGGGACAACTCGCCGTTCAGCCAATCCTGGACCCCCTGCCATCCCTCGAGGTCGGGCTTGTGGGTGATGAGCGCCCACAGCACCGCGCTGGTGTCCGCCAGCACCTGGCGCCGGTGCTCCCGCGGGAGCGCTCCGCTCGCGCGCTTCAGTTCCGCGAGCGCGCCCGACGAGTCGCCGGTCGCCAGCCGGCACAGCGCCAACCGGGTCGCCTGCACGGGGTTCCGATCCGGATCCGCCGACTGCCCCTGGGCGTACGCGGCCGCCGCCGCGTGATAGCGCCCCTGCAGGAAGAGCGTGTGCCCCAGATTGTAATAGCCAAAAGCCAGGTTCGGCTCCAGTTCGATCACGCGGCGGAACGCGGCTTCGGACTCGGGCAGGCGGCCGAGTTCGCGGGTCACGACGCCGATGTTGTTGTGCGCCTGCGGGCTCGTGGGATCGAGCGCCAGCAGGCGCCCGAATGCCTCGAGGGCCTCGCCCGGACGGTCGAGCTCGCCCAGCGTGGCGCCGAGGTTACCCCAGGCGCCGCCAAAGCCTGGCAGGCGTTCGGCGGCCGCACGAAAGCAGCGGGCGGCCGCCTCCATGTCGTCCACGCGCAGCCAGACCTTCCCGCGTTCGAAGTGCGCGGCGGCCCACTCGGGAGCCAGCGCGATGGCGTCATCGAGGTCCCGGGCCGCACTGTCGAGATCGTTCGCCTCCTGGCACGCACTGGCGGTGGCCACCAGCGCGGCGGGCGTGCGCCCGAGTTCCAGTGCCTCGACGCAGGCCCGCAGCCGGTCGGCCGCGACAGGCGCGCGGAATGCCGCGGCGAGCCGCTCGGCTTGTGCGCAGGCGGCCCGCGGGATTGAGGCGGTGTCGATCGCGGGCGCCTCGCCGCCCCCGGCGGCCGCGAGGTCGAGCACGTCCACGCGGCTGAAGATCCCGCGCCGCTGCAGGACCTCCGGCGCGTGGGTGGCCACCACGTCGCGGCGCATCGTCGCGACCAGATGGGCGTGGCCGTGCGATTCGAGCCGGGCCGCCCACTCGGCGAACAGGTACGAGGCCTGCGTCGTGACCAGGCGCGTGTGGGCGGGTTGCCGGGTGTCAACCGCCTGGTGCGCGTCCGGCGCACACACCACCAGGGGCCCCTCGGGCCACGGTTCGGACAGCGGATGGACGAACGGCCACAGGGCAGCGGGGAGCACGGTGAATACCGGGCGGCCATCAGCCGTGCACGCGGCCGCTCCACGCGCGCGGCACGCGTCATCGTCGTCCCCGACGACGATCGTGATGGCGGGGTGGGGGGGCGAGGCAGTCACCCCCTCACTATAGGCGGGCTGGGGGCGCGAGGCGATTGATGACATGCGCCGACGCGGCCAGACAACAAATGACGCCCGGGGACCCGGGCGGTGCGTATACTCCTCCGCAGTACGAGCGTATGCCGTCGCGCCGGCGGTTCGCTCAGCAGCCCTTCGGAAAGGGGATCGTCATGACCGACCCACCGGCGCCGACGTTGTCGTCCTCCAACGCATCGCGGCGGTCGTTTCTCGTCCGACTCATCCAGGGCGTTCATGCCACGATGGGGGCCACGCTGGCCTACGTCTTTGGCAGCGCCGTGCTCGCCCCCAGCATGACCCGGCGGGAGCCGCTGTGGCTGCCCGCCTCCGCGTTGAGCGCGCTGTCCGAGGGCACGCCGCACCCCGTCACCCTGCGCATCGCCCGGCAGGACGGGGCGACCGAAGCTGTCGACCGGCGCGTCGTCTTTCTCGTCCGTGCCGGCGGGACGGTGCGCGCCCTCGACTCGACGTGCACGCACCTCGGTTGCCGGACCCGCGTCAACGCCGACGCCGGCGTGATCGAGTGCCCCTGCCACGGCGGGATGTACGACCTGGAGGGGCAGGTGGTGTCGGGGCCGCCGCCGCATCCCCTGGCCGAGCTTCCGACGCGCATCGAGGGATCGCGCGTCCTGGTGCAGGTGTAGGCCATGCGGGCCCGGGTCTTCGACTGGCTCGACGTCCGTACTGGGTATCGCGCCGTCCGCTCGCATCTGCTCGACGAGCGGCTGCCCGGCGGCACCGGCTGGGCGTTCACCACCGGCAGCGTCATCACGCTGCTGCTCGGCGTGCAGTTCCTTTCGGGCGTGGTGCTGGCGATGTACTACGTCCCGTCGCCCGCGCTGGCCTACGACAGCGTGCTCTTTGTGATGCGCAGCCTGCCGCTCGGCTGGCTGGTCCGGGGCCTTCACGTCTGGGGCGCCAGCTTCATCGTCGTCGCGACGTGCGTGCACCTGCTGCGGGTGTTTCTCTACGGGTCGTTCAAGGCCCCGCGCGAGGTGACCTGGCTCACCGGCCTCGCAGCGTTCCTGATCGTGCTGGGGTTCTCGCTGAGCGGCTACCTGCTGCCGTGGGACCAGAAGGCGTACTGGGCCACGACGGTCACCATCAACGTGGCGCGCGGCACGCCGCTCGTCGGCGACCTGCTCGCGAACGTGCTGCGGGGCGGGCCGGATCTGGGCGCGCTCACGCTGGGCCGCTGGTATGCCGCGCACGTGTTCCTGCTGCCCGCGATCCTCGTGGTGTTCGTCGCCGCACACCTCGCGCTGATGCGGCGGCACGGGATCTCGGGCCCGATCCGCCCGCGCCCGGGGCCGCGGGTGCCGTTCTTCCCGTGGCACGTGCTGAAGGACACGGTCATGATGGCGGTGGTGTTCGCGTCGCTCGTGGCCCTGGCCAGCGCCGTGCGCGCGCCGCTCGACGAAGTGGCCAACCCCGCGGATGCCAGCTACATCCCGCGGCCCGAGTGGTACTTCCTGTCGCTCTTCCAGCTGCTGAAGTACTTCCCGGGCCCTCTCGAGCCGGTCGCCACCCAGGTGATTCCGGGACTGGCCGTCGGGTTCCTCGCCCTCCTGCCATTCCTCGACCGGCATCCCGAGCGGCGGCCGCTGGCGCGCGCGCGCCTCCCCTGGACCATCGGGCTCGGCCTGCTGGGCACGTCGGTCCTCGCGTTGACCGCGATCGGCCTGGGCGACCGGCCGGCCGGCAAGAGCGCCGGGGACTGGGGGCTGCTCCCGATTGCCGGTCTCGAGCTCGCGACGGGCGAGAACAGCGGCTGCGTCCGCTGCCACGTGGCCGGCGGTCCGGCGGCGCCGCTGGCGGCGACCGGCCTGCGGCGGGACGAGGAGTGGCTGTTGAACCACATGATCGATCCGGTGGCCATCGCGCCCGGTGTCCGCACGGAGGACGATCGACCGTCGCGCATGGCGATGGGCCGGTTTGGCGCCCAGGCGGTGGTGGCCTACCTCCGGCGGAACCACGCCGGCATCGAGCCGCCTCCGCTCGACCCGTCGTTGCGGCTCGCGGCGATGACCTACGCGAGCACGTGCGTGGTCTGTCACCGCATCTCCGGCGAGGGCGGCACGATGGGCCCCGACCTGACGCTGATCGGGCGGCGGCGCGATGCCGCCGGGATCCGCGAGGTGATCGAGGATGCGTCGATGGTGTACGGCGAGTCGTCGATGCCGCGCTTCAAGGACAAGCTGACCGGTGCGCAGATCGACGCGCTCGCCGAGTACCTCGCCTCGCGGCGGTGAGCGGCTAGGGCTGGGGCGGAGGCGCCGTCTTCGGCGTGTCCGATCCCTGGTGGCAGGTGTAGCAGGTGATCCGCCCGAGCACCGATTCACCGTCCCTGACCTGGTGTTTGGGGAAGTACTGGCTATTGAGCCCGCGCGTCATCTCGATCATGCGCCGCGCGGCGCGCTTGGGCGCCTTCTCATCGCTGGCGAAGTTCCCCTGCACGTGGCAGTGGTCGCACTTCACGCCCAGGGCCGCCGACATCCGCTGCATCTCGGCGCGGAGCGGCTGGCCCTGGAGGTCGGTCAGGACCTTCACGTTCTCGTTCGGGCGGGGCGGGCGGGGCTCCTGCGCGGCGACGGCAACCGACAGCGCCAGGGTGAGCAGAATCGTGACTCCGGCGAAACGGGGCATACCTGCACCTTTCCTGCTGGACCGTGGTGGCGCATCCCCCGGCCGCGTGGCGGCCCCAATCTTAACGGAAGATGGGAATGGATGAGCTGGCGGCGGGTTGCGATCCGATTGACGACCGTGGTATGCTCGTCAGGTTCTCGTGAGGCTAGGACACCCTATCTAGTCTCAATTGCATCGTGACGCCATCCTGCCGGCGCGTCCGCCGATGCCGAAAACGCAAACAAGTCTAGGGGTTCCAGCCCGAGGTGCCAGACCCGCGAGGGTTTTCAGGCCTGGGGCGCCACAGCCGCCGATGGCGGCCGTGGGAGTTTTTGTCGCTTGGAGTGGAGCGAAGCGTGCCGACGATCAGTCAGCTCGTCCGCAAGGGACGCGAACAGATTCGGTGGAAGACCAAGAGCCCCGCGCTGCAGGAGAGCCCGCAGAAGCGCGGCGTCTGCGTGCGTGTGTTCACCCAGACCCCGAAGAAGCCGAACTCGGCGCTCCGCAAGGTGGCCCGCGTCCGCCTCACGAACCAGATCGAGGTGACGACCTACATCCCGGGCGTCGGCCACAACCTGCAGGAGCACTCGCTCGTGCTCGTGCGCGGTGGCCGTGTCAAGGACCTGCCGGGCGTGCGGTATCACGTCGTGCGCGGCACGCTGGACGCCGTGGGCGTCCAGGGCCGCAAGCAGGGCCGGTCGAAGTATGGCGCGAAGCGCCCGAAGCAGTAGCCCAAGACCTCAAGACCTCAGGACCTGATGTATGCCGCGTAGACGAGTAGTCGCGAAGCGTGAACTGGCGCCCGACGCGCTGTATGGCAGCCCGCTGGTGACGAAGTTCATCAACACCATCATGCACGCGGGGCGCCGATCGACGGCCCAGCGCATCCTCTATCAGAGCTTCGACATCATCAAGGAGCGCTCCGGCGACGATCCCGTCAAGGTCTTCAAGAAGGCCGTGGACAACGTCAAGCCGGCCCTCGAGGTGAAGTCGCGCCGCGTGGGAGGCTCCAATTACCAGGTGCCCATCGAGGTGAACCCGAACCGCCGCCTCTCCCTGAGCATCCGCTGGCTCGTCAGCTACGCGCGTTCGCGCGGCGACGGCAAGACGATGCAGGAAAAGCTGGCGAACGAGCTGCTCGATGCGGCGAACCTTCGCGGCGGCGCCGTGAAGAAGCGCGAGGACACGCACCGCATGGCCGAGGCCAACAAGGCCTTCGCGCACTATCGCTGGTAGCGCGCCACCCGGACACTGCACTCTCAACTTGTGAACTGACTCAGATGGCTCGACAGGCTCCACTCGAACGGACGCGCAACATCGGCATCATGGCGCACATCGATGCCGGCAAGACGACCACGACCGAGCGCATCCTGTTCTACACCGGCATCACCTACAAGATCGGCGAGGTCCACGAGGGCACCGCGGTGATGGACTGGATGGAGCAGGAGCAGGAACGCGGCATCACGATCACGTCCGCCGCGACCACGTGTTTCTGGCGCGACCACCGGATCAACATCATCGACACGCCCGGCCACGTCGACTTCACGGTCGAGGTGGAGCGGTCGCTGCGCGTCCTCGACGGCGCCGTGGCCGTCTTCGACGCCGTGTCCGGCGTCGAGCCGCAGTCGGAGACGGTGTGGCGCCAGGCGGACAAGTACCGCGTGCCGCGCATCTGCTTCGTCAACAAGATGGACCGCATCGGGGCCGACTTCAAGGCCTGCCTCGAGCAGATCGGCTCGAAGCTCCAGGGCAACGCCGTCGCGATCCAGCTGCCCATCGGCGCCGAGGACAGGTTCCGGGGCGTGATCGACCTCATCGGCATGCGCTCGATCACCTACAAGGACGAGACGATGGGCGCCGACTACATCGTCGGCGAGATCCCGGCCGAGATGATGGACGAGGCGCAGGCCTACCGCGAGAAGCTCATCGAGAAGGTGAGCGAAGCCGACGACAAGCTGCTCGAGAAGTACCTCGGCGGCGAGGCCCTCACGGTGGACGAGATCAAGGCCGCGCTCCGCAAGCGGGCCATCGAGTCGGTCCGCAAGGAGAACGCGCCGTTCGTCCCGGTCATCTGCGGATCGGCGTTCAAGAACAAGGGCGTGCAGCCCATGCTCGACGCGGTCGTGGACTTCCTGCCCTCGCCGCTCGACATCCCGCCGGTCACCGGCACGAACCCGGACAGCAAGGACGCCGAGGCGCTCTTCGAGCGCAAGGCCGATGACAAGGAACCGTTCGCGGCGCTGGCGTTCAAGATCATGACCGACCCGTTCGTCGGTCAGCTCACGTTCTTCCGCGTCTACTCGGGCACGCTCACGGCCGGATCCTCGGTGCTCAACACCACCAAGGGCAAGACCGAGCGCGTGGGGCGCCTGCTGAAGATGCACGCCAACAAGCGTGAGGAGATCAAGGAGGTCAACGCGGGCGACATCGCCGCGGCGGTAGGCCTCAAGTCGGTCACCACCGGCGACACGCTCAGCGACGACAAGAAGCCGATCCTGCTCGAGTCGATGGACTTCCCCGAGCCGGTCATCTCTCTCGCGATCGAGCCCAAGACCAAGGCCGACCAGGAGAAGCTCGGCCAGGGGATGAGCAAGCTGATGGGCGAGGACCCGACGTTCCGGGTCGCCACCGACGAGCAGACGGGCCAGGTCGTCATCCGCGGGATGGGCGAGCTCCACCTCGAGATCATCGTGGACCGCCTGAAGCGCGAGTTCGGCGTGGAAGCCAGCGTCGGCAAGCCGCAGGTGGCCTACAAGGAAACGCTCACCGCCCCGGCGGAGGGCCACGGCCGCTTCGTGCGGCAGACCGGTGGCCGCGGCCAGTTCGGCGAGGCCAAGATCCGCCTCATCCCGCTGCCCCCGGGCACGGGCTACCAGTTCGAGAACGACATCGTCGGTGGCTCGATCCCGAAGGAGTACATCAAGCCGATCGACCAGGGCATCCAGGAGGCGCTGACGCGCGGCATCCTGGCGGGCTACCCCATCGACGACGTGCGGATCGAGCTGTACGACGGGTCGTTCCACGAGGTCGACTCGTCGGAGATGGCGTTCAAGATCGCCGGCTCGATGGCGTTCCAGGACGCCGCCAAGAAGGCGCGGCCGGTCCTCATGGAGCCGATCATGCGCGTCGAGGTGGTCTGTCCGAAGGACTATCTGGGCGACGTGATGGGCAACCTCGCCTCCCGGCGGGGGCGCATCCAGAGCCAGGAGAACCGTGGCGGCACGGAGATCATCTCCGCGCGCGTGCCGCTCAGCGAGATGTTCGGCTACGCGACCGACCTCCGTTCGCGCACGCAGGGGCGCGCCACCTACTCGATGCACTTCGATCGCTACGAGCAGGCGCCGAGCAACGTGAGCGAGGAAGTCATCGCGCGGGTGCAGGGCACGAAGTAGGGCGGCACCGCAGGGCGCAAGGCAGAAGGCACAAGGCAGAAGGCACAACATGCTGGGCGACAAGATTCGAATTCGTTTGAAGGCCTACGACGCACGGGTGCTCGACCAGAGCACGGGCGAGATCGTGGAGACGGCCAAGCGCACGGGCGCCCGGCTGGCAGGCCCCATTCCGCTGCCGACCGAGATCAACAAGTGGACGGTCCTGCGATCGCCGCACGTCGACAAGAAGTCGCGCGAGCAGTTCGAGGTGCGGACGCACAAGCGGCTCATCGACATCTTCGAGCCGACGCCGCAGACGGTGGACGCGCTGATGAAGCTCGACCTGCCGGCGGGCGTGGACGTCGAGATCAAGGCCTTCGGCAAGGATCACAAGTAGCACGCGGGCCCCGGCGCCTGAAGGTTGTCTGACATGGTGACAGGAATCATCGGCAAGAAGGTGGGGATGACCCAGCTCTTCCTCGAGGACGGGACGCTCGAACCGGCGACCGTGCTCCAGGCGGGCCCCTGCGTGGTGGTGCAGGCCAAGTCGGCCCAGACCGACGGCTACGAGGCCGTGCAGATCGGGTTCGTGGAGGGCCGGAAGTACAAGGCCAACAAGCCCACGGCGGGCCACTTCAAGAAGGCCAACGTGCCGCCGACGCGCGTGCGTCGCGAGGTACACGTGGCCAAGGGCGGCGAGGCGCCGGCGCCCGGCGCGCAGGTGCTGGTGTCGATCTTCAACCAGGGCGAGCGCGTGGACGTCGTCGGCACCAGCAAGGGCCACGGCTTCCAGGGCGTCGTCAAGCGCCACCACTTCCGCGGTGGCGACAAGTCGCACGGGTCGATGTTCCATCGGGCGCCCGGCTCGATTGGCGCGTCGTCCTACCCGTCCCGCGTGCTGCCCGGCATGCGCATGCACGGCCACATGGGCGTGGACCGCGTGACGGTGCGCAACCTGAAGGTGCTGAAGGTGGACGCGGAGAACAACCTGCTGCTGGTCAAGGGCGCGGTGCCCGGCGCCAACGGCGGGTACGTGGTGATCCGCAAGGCCGTGGCCGCCAAGCCGGAGCCCCAGCCGCAGCTGCAGGAAAAGCCGAAGAAGGGCAAGAAGTAGAGCGGGTGCAGGGGTGCAGGGGTGCAGGGTGCAGGGGTGCAGGGTGCACGGGTGCTGAGGTAGGACGATGACCGTAGATGTGGTCAACAGCGAGAACAAGAAAGTCGGCTCGGTCGAGGTGAGCGACGCCGTGTTTGGCGGGCGTGTGAAGACCGACCTGATTCACGAGTCGGTGGTGCGTGCCAATGCCGCCGAGCGCCGGGGCACGCACGCGACGAAGAACCGCGCGCTTGTCAGCGGCAGCGGCAAGAAGCCGTGGCGCCAGAAGGGCACCGGCCGCGCGCGCGTGGGCGAGATCCGCAACCCGCTGTGGCGCAAGGGCGGCACCGTGTTCGGCCCGCAGCCCCGCAGCTACGAGTACCAGTTGCCGAAGAAGGTGGAGAAGGGCGCGCTGCGCGCGGCGCTGGCCGCGAAGATCCAGGGCGGCGCCCTGGTGGTGGTGGACGCGCTGGCCGCGCCGGCCGTGAAGACCAAGGCGGCGGTCGGCATGCTCAAGGCCATCGGCGTCAACGGCAAGGCGCTGCTGGTGGACGTCAAGCCCGACCAGAACCTGGCCCTGTCGGTGCGCAACGTGCCCGGCGTGAGCCTGCTGCCGAGCAACCGCATCACGGCCCGCGACGTGGCCGACACCAGGACGGTCGTCGTCACGCAGGCGGCACTGGAGAAGCTGGAAGCGGCCCTCGGGTAGGGCGCGCGATTTGCCTAGAGCCCAGAGCCTAGAGCCTAGAGCCTGATATGAAACTCACCGATGTGATTCGTCGGCCGCTCGTCACCGAGAAGACCACGCTGCTCCGCGAGGACGGCAAGACCGTGGTGTTCGAGGTGGCGCGGGAGGCCAACAAGATCGACGTCAAGCGGGCGGTCGAGAAGCTGCTCGGCGCCAAGGTCGACGGCGTCCGCACCGCGAACACCCAGGGCAAGCTGAAGCGCCAGGGCCGGTTCGTGGGGCGGCGGTCGGACTGGAAGAAGGCGTACGTCACGTTGAAGGACGGCCAGAAGCTGCCGGACTTCCTGGAAGGGGCATAAGCCGATGCCTATTCGCAAGTACAAGCCGACCTCGCCTGCCCGTCGCCAGATGACGGTGCAGACCTTCGACGAGATCACGACCGACCAGCCGTACCGGCCGCTGACCGAGTCCCAGAAGGTCTCTGGTGGCCGCAACAGCACGGGCGAGCAGACGTCCTGGTGGCGCGGCGGCGGCCACAAGCGCCTGTACCGCATCATCGACTTCAAGCGCGACAAGCGGAACATCCCGGCGAAGGTGTCGACGATCGAGTACGACCCGAACCGCTCGGCCCGCATCGCCCTCGTCACCTATGCGGACGGGGAGAAGCGCTACATCCTGCAGCCGCTCGGCCTCAAGGTGGGCGACACGATCGTGGCGGGGGACGGCGTGGACATCCTGCCGGGTAACTGCCTGCCGCTCGGCAACATCCCGCTGGGCACGATGGTGCACAACGTGGAGCTCAAGCCCGGCAAGGGCGGCCAGCTCGCGCGCAGCGCGGGCGCCGGCGTCCAGGTGGTGGCCAAGGAAGGCGACTACGTCTCCGTCAAGATGCCGTCGGGCGAGATTCGCAAGATCGCGATGGTCTGCATGGCCACCATCGGCCAGGTGGGCAACCTCGATCACGAGAACGTGTCGATCGGCAAGGCGGGCCGGAGCCGGTGGCTGGGCAAGCGCCCGCACGTGCGCGGCGTGGCCATGAACCCGGTGGATCACCCCCTGGGCGGCGGCGAGGGCAAGACCTCGGGCGGCCGTCATCCGGTGACCCCGTGGGGCGTGCCGACCAAGGGATACAAGACGCGCACACGGCGTCCGAGCGACGCCTTCATCGTGCAGCGGCGACCCAAGTAAGCGTCCTCCAGAGCCTGAAGCCTGAAGCCTGAAGCCTAGAGCCTGAATATGAGCCGTTCATTGAAGAAGGGACCGTTCGTGGACACCCACCTGCTCGAGAAGGTGGAGACCATGAACCGGGCCAACGAGAAGAAGGTCGTCAAGACCTGGTCGCGTCGCTCCACCGTGATCCCCGAGATGGTGGGCCACACGCTGGCGGTGCACAACGGACGCAAGTTCGTGCCGGTGTACATCACCGAGAACATGGTCGGCCACAAGCTGGGCGAGTTCTCGCCGACGCGCCAGTTCAAGGGGCACGCCGCCAAGGCCGACAAGGCCGCCGCCTCGACGCCGGCCGCCGGAGGAAAGGGCTGAGCCATGGTGCACGCAGCAGCAACGGCGAAGTACGTCCGCACCTCGGCCCAGAAGGCCGGCCTGGTGATGGACCTCATTCGCGGCAAGGACGTGAACCAGGCGCTGACGGCGCTGCAGTTCAGCCGGAAGTCTGTGGCGCGCGACGTGGCCAAGGTGCTGCGCTCGGCGGTGGCCAACGCCCAGCAGAAGGAAGGGTTCGGCGGCGAGGTCGAGCGGCTCTTCGTCTCGAAGTGCCATGCCGACAACGGCCCGTCGATGAAGCGCGTGCGCCCGGCCCCGATGGGCCGCGCGTTCCGCGTCGTCAAGCGGACGACCCACCTCACGGTCGAGGTGACCGAGCGGCCGCAGGTGGTGAAGGCCGTGGGTACCGAGGCGCCGCCGACGCGCGCGGGCCGGTCCAGGAAGAACCAGCCGGCGGCGGCCGAGTAAGAGGGAGATCACAGTGGGCCAGAAAGTTCACCCGTACGGGTTCCGGATCGGGTTCAACAAGACCTGGAAGTCGCGGTGGTTCGCCGACAAGGAATACGCGGACCTGCTGCACGAGGACCTCTCGCTCAAGCGGGACCTGAAGCGCCGGTTCCAGCATGCGGGCGTGGCGAAGGTGGAGATCGAGCGCGCGGCGAACAAGCTGAAGATCGACATCCACACCTCGCGCCCGGGCATCATCATCGGCCGCAAGGGACAGGAAGTCGACAAGCTGAAGCAGGAGATCCAGAAGCGGACCAACCGCGAGGTCTTCATCAACATCCAGGAGATCCAGAAGCCGGAGCTGGACGCACAGCTGGTGGGCGAGTCGGTGGCCATGCAGCTCGAGAAGCGCGTGGCATTCCGCCGGGCGATGCGCAAGGCCGTGGAGTCGGCGCTGCGATTCGGGGCGCGCGGCATCAAGGTCCGGGTGTCGGGCCGGCTCAACGGCGCCGAGATCGCGCGGTCGGAGTGGTACCTGCACGGGCAGCTGCCGCTGCAGACCCTGCGTGCGGACATCGACTACGGCTTCGCCGAGGCCCACACCACCTACGGCCAGATCGGCGTCAAGGTGTGGCTCTACAAGGGCGAGCGGCTGACGCCGCGCGTGGGCCGCGAAGAAGAGTACGGGGGCGGACGCAGTGATCGGGATCGCGACCGGGATCGAGGCCCGCGGCGTCCGCGGCCGGAGGCACGGGGTTGAGGATGGCGAATCTGGTGATGTGGTGATGTGGAGATCTGGTGATCAATCTGGCGACCTGTCGAACCTGACGATCGATCGACAGATCGTGAGATCTGCAGATCGCCAGACAGATCGCCAGATCACCAGATCTCGAGATCACGAGATGCAAGGATCAGCACTATGTTGATGCCAAAGAAGGTCAAGTTCCGGAAGCAGCAGCGCGGCCGCATGCGCGGCAAGGCGTGGCGCGGATCGGACGTGTCGTTCGGGGACTACGGCCTGAAGGCGCTGGAGCCCTGCTGGCTGACCGACCGCCAGATCGAGGCGGCGCGCGTGGCGATGACGCGGTTCATCAAGCGCGGCGGCAAGATCTGGGTGCGGGTGTTCCCGGACAAGCCGGTCACCAAGAAGCCGCAGGAAACGCGCATGGGCAAGGGCAAGGGCGCGCCGGAGGGCTGGGTGATGGTGATCCGGCCCGGCCGCATCCTCTTCGAGATGGAGGGGGTGTCCGAGCCCGAGGCCCGGCGTGCGATGGAGCTGGCCTCGGCCAAGCTCCCGATCAAGACCCGGTTCGCGACGCGGTTCGCCGAGGAGAAGGTGTCATGAAGCCGGTGGAGTTGCGGGAGTTCGACGTCGAGGGCCTCCGGGCGAAGGCGCAGGAGCTCGACGACCAGCTGTTCCGGATGCGGATTCAGAAGTCGATGGGCCAGCTCGAAGCGCCCGGCAAGATGAAGGACGTGCGCCGGGATCTGGCGCGCATCAAGACCATCCTCAGGGAGAAGGCGAAGTAGTCATGGCGTCGAAGGCAGAGCTCCAGGGCGTGGTCGTCAGCGACAAGATGCAGAAGAGCGTCGTGGTGTCGGTCGAGCGCCGGGTGCAGCACCCGGTGTACGGCAAGACCCAGAAGCGGACCACGCGGTTCGTGGCGCACAACGAGGGTGAGGCGGCCCGGATGGGCGATCGCGTGGCGATTGCCGAGACGCGGCCGATGAGCGCCCGCAAGCGGTGGACGGTGACGCGCATCATCGAGCGCGCCGTCACGGTGTAGGAGGAGGCGACCATGATCCAGATGCGATCGATCCTCGACGTCGCCGACAACTCCGGCGCGCGCAAGATCTCGGTGATCAACCCGATCGGCGGGTCGGCCGGGCGCTACGCGTACCTGGGTGACATCATCACGGCGAACGTCAAGGAGGCGGCGCCGGAGTCGAACATCAAGAAGGGCCAGGTGGTGAAGGCCGTCGTCGTGCGCGTGCGCAAGGAGCAGCGACGCAAGGACGGCAGCTACATCCGGTTCGATCGCAACGCGGCGGTGCTGATCAACGACCAGGGCGAGCCGATCGGCACGCGCGTGTTCGGTCCCGTGGCGCGCGAGCTCCGCGAGCGGCGGTTCATGAAAATCATCTCGCTCGCGCCCGAGGTGCTGTAGCCATGCCGTCGATGAGCATTCGGAAGAACGACCAGGTGATCGTGCGGGCCGGCAAGGACCGCGGCAAGAAGGGCCGCGTCCTGATGGTGCTGGCCGCCAAGAACCGCGTGGTGGTGGAGGGCGTGAACGTCATCAAGCGGCACACGCGCCCCAACCCCCAGAAGAACATCAAGGGTGGCATCGTCGAGCGCGAGGCCCCGATTCACGCCAGCAACGTCATGCTGATCGATCCGGAGGAGGGCAAGGCCACCCGGATCGGCCACAGGACGCTGCCCGACGGACGACGGGTGCGCATTGGCCGCAAGAGCGGCGCGGTGGTGGACAAATGAAGGCGCAGATGGCCCGGTTGCGGGAGAAGTACCAGAAGGACGTGGTGCCGGCGCTCCGGAAGGAGTTCGGCTACAGCAGCGTGATGGCCGTTCCGAAGATCACGAAGGTCGTGGTCAACATGGGGCTCGGCGAGGCGACGCAGAACGCCAAGATCGTGGACACCGGCGCCGACGAGCTCGGGAAGATCACCGGACAGAAGGCGGCCGTGCGCCGGGCGAAGAAGTCGATTGCCCAGTTCAAGGTGCGGCAGGGCATGCCCATCGGCGCGATGGTGACGTTGCGCGGCGAGCGGATGTACGAGTTCCTGGACCGCTTGATGAGCATCGCGCTGCCACGGGTCCGCGACTTCCGGGGCGTGTCGGCCAAGGGGTTCGACGGGCGCGGCAACTACACGCTCGGCCTCCGCGACCAGCTGATGTTCACGGAGATCGACTATCTGAAGGTGGACAAGGCGCGCGGCATGAACGTGTGCGTGGTGACCACCGCCAAGACCGACGCCGAGGCCCGCAAGCTCCTGCAGCTGCTGGGCATGCCGTTCCGGCAGAACTAGAGAGGACGAAAGCCGTGGCCACGACTGCGAAGAAGGTCCGCGAGAAGAAGACGCTGAAGTTCAAGGTGCGCCATCGCAACCGGTGCCGCCGCTGCGGCCGCCCGCGCGCCTACATGCGGAAGTTCGGCATGTGCCGCCTCTGCTTCCGTGAACTGGCGCTGACGGGCGATGTCGCCGGCGTCACCAAGAGCAGCTGGTAGGCGCCAGCTGAGGGCCGATTTCGGAAGAGCTGAGAGCCGAAGCACATGACTGATCCGATTGCCGACATGCTGACGCGGATTCGCAACGCCGTGCACGCCAGACACGCGCGCGTGGAGTTGCCGGCGTCCAAGCTGAAGATCGAGATTGCGAAGATCCTGCAGGACGAGGGCTATATCGCGGGCTACAAGCTCGTCGAGGCCCCCTCCGAGCGCCCGGGCAAGGCCCCGCGCCAGGTGATGCGCGTGTTCCTGAAGTACGGCCCCGGTGGCGAGAAGGTCATCTCGGGCCTCGAGCGTGTGAGCCGGCCGGGCCGCCGCGTGTATGCCGGCCGCGACGGGGTGCCGCCGGTCCTCGGGGGCCTGGGGGTGAACATCCTGACCACGTCCCAGGGCGTGATGACCGGCCGCTCCGCCATGAGGGCGGGCGTCGGCGGCGAGATCCTCTGCAACGTCTGGTGACGCCATGTCGAGAATCGGAAAGAAACCCATTGCGATCCCCAAGGGGGTCACCATCAAGGTCGACGCCAGCGGCGTCGAGGTGAAAGGGCCGAAGGGCCAGATGACGCAGGCGCTGCCGCCCGGCGTCACCGCCGTGGTGGAAGACGGGCAGCTGCTGACCCGGAAGACCGCGGACGAGCGCGAGCTCGACAAGTTCCACGGCCTGGCCCGGAGCCTCGTCAGTAACGCCGTACTCGGCGTCACCGAGGGCTGGAAGCGGGAGCTGGACATCGTCGGCGTCGGCTACCGCGCGGAACTGAAGGGCAAGCAGATCGTGCTGGCGCTCGGCTACTCGCACCCGGTGGTGTTCGACGTGCCGGCCGGCATCGACGTGGCCATCGACAAGCAGACGCACATCACCGTCACGGGCGTGGATCGGCAACTGGTCGGGCAGGTGGCGGCCAACCTGCGGCGCTTGCGCAAGCCGGACCCGTATCAGCAGAAGGGCGTCCGCTACACGGGCGAAGTGCTGAAGAAGAAGGCCGGCAAGACCGGCGCCTAAGCGAGTGAGCGATTGGTGAAGGTATGAGAATTCAGACCAAGGAAGACCGTCGGGATCGCATCAAGTTCCGGATCCGGAAGCGGCTGCAGGGCACGCCCGACCAGCCGCGGCTGAGCGTGTTCCGGAGCGGGACGCACATCTACGTCCAGGTGATCGACGACCTGGCGGGCCGGACGGTGGCCTCTGCGTCGAGCGTCGAGCCCGCCGTCAAGGCCAGGCTGACCGAGGGGGCCCGCGGGGGCAATCGCAAGGGCGCCGAGGTGGTGGGCCAGGCGATCGCCGAGCGGCTGAAGGAACAGGGCATCACGCGCGTCGTGTTCGACCGGAACGGGTTCCTCTACCACGGCCGCGTGCGTGCCGTGGCCGAGGCGGCCCGCCAGGCGGGTCTCGAGTTCTAGCCGCGGATGGCGCTGGCAACGCAGATGGTGCAGGTGGCAGACGGATTGGAACGATGATCATGCGGACACGCGAGAAGATCGACCCGACGCAGCTCGAGATCAAGGACACGGTGGTGGCGATCAACCGCGTCACCAAGGTCGTGAAGGGCGGCAAGAACCTGAGTTTCAGCGCGCTGGTGGTGGTCGGAGACGGCCATGGCGTGGTGGGCTTCGGGGTGGGGAAGGCCAAGGAGGTGCCCTCGGCGATCAAGAAGGGCATCGAGGCCGCCAAGAAGAACCTGATCCGCGTGCCGATCAAGGGCACGACGGTGCCGCACCCGGTCGTCGGGCGTTTCGGGGCCGGCCGCGTGCTGCTCAAGCCGGCGCCGGAGGGCACGGGCATCATCGCCGGCGGCGCGGTGCGCGCGGTGGTGGAGTCGGCCGGGGTGTCGAACGTGCTGACGAAGTCGCTGGGCACGGCGAACCCGCACAACGTGGTGCGCGCGGCGTTCACGGCGCTCCAGCAGTTGAAGGATCCCGGTCTGGTGGCGCGTCTCCGCGGCAAGGACGCCGAAGACATGATGGCCCCGGCGCGGGCGTAGGACGAACACCATGGCTGAGCAGGCGAAGAAGACGCTGAAGATCACGCTGGTCCGGAGCCCGATCGGCTTCAACAAGACCCAGGCGGCGACGGTCCAGGGGATGGGCCTGCGCAAGATCCGGCACACCGTGGAGCTGGCCGACACGCCGGAGACGCGGGGGATGATTCACAAGGTGCGCCACCTCGTGCAGGTGGTGGAGTAGAGCGATGAGCCTCAACAATCTCAAGCCGGCGGCCGGCTCGAAGTTCGCGCGCAAGCGCGTGGGTCGGGGGCCCGGGTCGGGCAATGGCAAGACCGCGGGTCGCGGTAACAAGGGCGCGCAGTCACGCTCGGGGTACTCGTACAAGCGCGGCTTCGAGGGCGGCCAGATGCCGCTGCACCGCCGCGTGCCGAAGCGCGGCTTCAACAACACGGATTTCCGTACCGAGTTCGCCGTGGTGAACCTGGACCAGCTCGAGGCGCGCTTCGACGCGGGCGCCACCGTGACGCCCGAGGCGCTGAAGGCCGCCGGCCTCGTGCACGGCCGCGACGCGCGCGTGAAGGTGCTGGCGCGTGGCGAGGTGAGCAAGGCGCTGACCGTCCAGGCGCACAAGTTCAGCGGGAAGGCGGCGGAGAAGATTGCCGCCGCGGGCGGGCGCGCCGAGGCGCTGGCCATCGGGTGATTGGGCGACTGAGGATTCAGCGGACAGCGAGGCGACTCACGTGGTCGATAGCCTGAGAAATCTGTTTGCCGTCGCGGACCTGCGCAACCGGGTGCTCTTCACGCTCGCGTTGCTCGCGGTCTATCGTGTCGGCAATCACATCCCCACCCCGGGCGTGAACCCGGAGGCCCTCGCCGTCCTGGCCCAGCAGGCCCAGAACACGATGTTCGGCCTCTACGACATGTTCACGGGGGGCAGCCTCTCGCGCATCACGATCTTCGCGCTGGGGGTGATGCCGTACATCAGCTCCTCGATCATCCTGCAGCTGCTGACGGTGGTCTGGCCCTACCTGGAACGGCTCTCGCGCGAAGGGGAGCTGGGCCGCCGCAAGATCACGCAGTACACGCGCTACCTGACGCTGCTGCTGGCCGCCGTCCAGGCGATGGGCATCGCGATCTGGCTCGAGCGGAACACCGACGTCCCCGGCGGCCTGCCCCTCGTCTACGATCCGGGCTGGGGCTTCCGCCTCGGCTGCGTGCTCACGCTGACGACGGGCACGATGTTCATCATGTGGCTGGGCGAGCAGATCACCGAGCGCGGCATCGGCAACGGCATGTCGCTCATCATCTTCTCGGGCATCGTGGTGAACCTGCCGCGCGCCGCCATCGCCACGTTCGACCAGCTGCGCACGGGACAGATGAGCCTGCTCGTCATGGCGCTGCTGCTCGTGGCCATGGTGTTGGTGATCGCGGCCATCATCTACGTGGAGCGGGGGCACCGGCGCATCACGGTCCAGTACGCCAAGCGCGTGGTCGGGCGGCGCCAGTACGGCGGATCGAGCACCCACATCCCACTGAAGGTCAACACGGGCGGCGTCATCCCGGTCATCTTCGCGAGCTCCATCCTGAGCTTCCCCGGCACGTTCGCCGGCATGGTGCAGGCGGGCGGGTGGGCCGACGCGTTCGTCCGGCAGATCACCTACGGCATGCCGCTGTACAACCTGCTGTACGTGACGTTCATCATCTTCTTCGCCTACTTCTACACGGCCATCATCTTCAACCCGGATGACGTGGCCGAGAACATGCGGAAGTACGGCGGCTTCATCCCGGGCATCCGCCCCGGCAAGCGAACGGCCGAGTACATCGACACGATCCTGGCCCGCATCACGCTGGTCGGCGCCATCTACCTGTCGCTGGTGGCCATCCTGCCGGAGTTCCTGCTGACGGGCTTCCGGGTGGCGCCCATCCCGCTCATCGGCGAGCAGCTCGACGCCATCCTGCCACGCTTCATCACCGAAGGGCTGAACGTCCAGTTCTTTTTCGGCGGCACGTCGCTGCTGATCGTCGTGGGCGTGGCGATGGACACGGTGAACCAGGTCGAGTCGCAGCTGATCATGCGGCACTACGACGGGTTCATGAAGAAGACACGGATCCGGGGCCGTCGCGGGTGAGGCCGTGGCGCTGAATGTCGTGATGCTCGGCCCTCCGGGGGCGGGCAAGGGGACCCAGGCGGAGCGCTTCGCGCGGGAGCACGGACTGCCCAAGATCTCCACGGGGGACATCCTCCGGGAGGCCGTCCAGAGCGGCAGCGCGCTCGGGCGCGAAGTGAAGGCGCTGATGGACCGGGGCGAGCTGGTGAACGACGCGCTCATCACCGGGATCGTGCGGGAGCGACTCGGGCGGCCGGACGTGACGCCGGGCTTCGTGCTCGACGGGTTTCCCCGCACGGTGCCGCAGGCCGAGGCGCTCGACGCGATCATCGCGGGCCGGGATCCGCTGATCGTGATCGAGATGCAGGTGCCCGACGAGGAGCTGGTGCGCCGCGTACGCGGTCGGCGCGTCTGCAAGGAGTGCGGCACCAACGTGTCCGCGTTCGGCGCGGGACCGGGGCTGGTGCAGCTGTGCGAGCGATGTGGCGGTGAGCTGGTGACCCGGAGCGATGACACCGAGACGGTGGTCCGGGAGCGACTGAAGGTGTACTGGCGGGACACGCGGCCGATGATTGCGTACTACGGAGCGCGGCCGGGTTTCCGGTCGATTGACGGGGCGCAGTCGCCCGAGAAGGTGCGTCAGGCACTGATCTCGGCGGTGTTGCAGGTCGCGGCCGCGGTCGGGCTCTCGCCCGCCAGGGGGGCCGGGGCGTGATCACATGTCGATCGGCAGCGGAGCTCGACCGTCTGGCCCGGGTGAACGCGCTCGTGGCGCGCGTGCTGTCCGAGCTGATGGCGACCACCACGCCGGGCGTGACGACGCGACACCTGGACGAGCTGGCCGAACGGCGGATTCGCGAGGCCGGCGCCGTGCCGGCGTTCAAGGGATACCACGGGTACCCGGCGACCATCTGCGCGTCGGTGAACGAGCAGGTGATCCACGGGATCCCGAACGACCGGCCGCTGCGGGAGGGGGACATCCTGTCGATCGACCTCGGGGCGAAGCTCGACGGGTTTTTCGGCGACTCGGCGGTGACGGTGCCCGTGGGGCCGGTCTCGCCCGAGGCCCAGCGCCTGCTCGACGTGACGAGGACGTCGCTGGAGCGCGCGATCGGCGTGGTGAAGGCGGGCGCGCGGGTCCATGACATCGGGGCGGCCGTCCAGCAGTACGTGGAGGCGAACGGCTATTCGGTGGTGCGGGAGTTCGTGGGGCACGGCATCGGCACCTCGCTCCATGAGGAGCCGCAGATCCCGAACTACGGCACGCCGGGCCGGGGCTCGCGCCTGGCCGAGGGCATGGTGCTGGCCATCGAGCCGATGGTGAACGCGGGCAAGGCGGCGGTGAAGGTGCTGGCGGACGGGTGGACGGCCGTGACGAAGGACGGCAGCCTGTCGGCGCACTTCGAGCACACCGTGGCGGTGACCGAGACGGGCTGCCGGGTGCTGACGCTGCGGGATCAGGTGGTGGCCGAGGCGGTGTGACCGAGGCCGACGGGACGGTGGTCGAGTTGCTGCCGAGCGACCTCGTGAAAGTGGCACTGGTCGGCGGCAGGCACCAGGTGATCGCGCATCACGCGGACCCGGTGCGGCGGAACTACGTGAGGCTGGTGGTCGGCGATCGCGTGCGGGTGGCCCTCATGCCACGCGACCCCGGTCGCGGGCGGGTCCTGGAGAAGGTGTAGAGGAAGTTATGAAGGTCAGAGCGTCAGTCAAGAAGATCTGCGACAAGTGCAAGATCGTGCGCCGTCGCGGTGTCGTGCGGGTGATCTGCACGAACCAGAAGCACAAGCAGCGGCAAGGATAAGGCGAGGACCTATGGCACGTATTTCAGGTGTCGATCTCCCGCGCACCAAGCGCGTCGAAATCGGGCTCACGTACATCTACGGCATCGGGCGGTACCGCTCGAACCGCATCCTCGAGGCGGCCGGGGTGAGCCCCGACATCCGCGTGAAGGACCTGACCGACGACGACGTCCGGAAGATCAGCCGGGTGATCGAGGAGCAGGGCGGGGTGGAGGGCGATCTGCGCAAGGAGATCTCGCTCAACATCAAGCGGCTCATCGAGATCGGCAGCTTCCGCGGCAGCCGGCACCGCAGGAACCTGCCGGTCCGGGGGCAGCGGACGCGCACGAACGCGCGCACGCGCAAGGGCCCGCGCAAGGGCGCGGTGGCCAAGAAGAAGACGGTGTAGGCCATGGCAAAAGCAGAGAGCACGGGCGCCGGAGCGGGCAAGGAATCCACCCGCAAGAAGAAGACGTTCAAGAAGCGCGGCGAGAAGAAGATCGTGCACCACGGGTTCGTGCACATCCAGGCGTCGTTCAACAACACGCTGGTCACGATTACCGACGCCGAGGGCGCCGTGGTGTCGTGGTCGAGCGCCGGGGCGATCGGCTTCAAGGGCTCGCGCAAGGGCACCCCGTTCGCCGCGACGCAGGCGGCCCTCACGGCCACCAACGCCGCCAAGACCTTCGGCATGCGCTCGTGCGACGTGCTGGTGAAGGGCCCCGGATCGGGCCGCGAGTCGGCCATCCGCGCGCTCTCGACGGCGGGCCTCGAGGTGAAGTCGATCCGCGACGTCACCCCGATCCCGCACAACGGATGCCGGCCGCCGAAGCGCCGCCGCGTGTAACTCGGGAACTCCGAAGAAGGATCGAACCTACATGGCTCGTTACAACGGACCTGTCTGCCGCCTGTGCCGCCGCGAGGGCATGAAGCTGTTCCTCAAGGGCGAGCGCTGCTACACCGAGAAGTGCGCCATCGAGAAGCGCAACATGCCGCCAGGCCAGCACGGCCGCGCGCGCAAGGCCAAGATGGTGGGCTACGCGATCCAGCTGCGCGAGAAGCAGAAGGTGAAGCGTATCTACGGCGTGCTCGAGGACCAGTTCCGCGGCTACTTCGAGCAGGCGGACCGTACGCGCGGCATCACCGGCGAGACCCTGCTGCAGCTGCTGGAGCGCCGGCTCGACAACGCCATCTACCGGCTCGGCTTCGCCACCTCGCGCCCCCAGGCTCGGCAGCTGGTGCGCCACGGCCACTTCCTGGTCAACGGCAAGAAGGTCAACATCCCGTCCTTCTCGCTCAAGGCCGGTGACGTCGTGACGGTGCGCGAGAGCAGCCGCCAGAACGTCTCGATCCTCCACGCCATCGAAGAGGTGAAGGGCCGCGGGGTTCCGGAGTGGCTCACCCTCGATGGCCAGATGGGCGGCAAGGTCATGTCGATGCCGACCCGCGAGCAGATCAACCTGCCCGTGCAGGAACAGCTGATTGTCGAGCTGTACAGCAAGTAGAAGTGAGAAGTGAGAAGAGAGATACGACGCACTGAGGAGTGAACGCACGACAGAGGCGTGGAGGCTGAGCTTCTGACTTCTGACTGCCGCCCTCTCACTTCCCACTTCCGTCAAACCCTCGGCCCGCAGCTCTTCAGGCCTGCAGCGGGAGGCCGAGGGTCGTAACCCGCAGGTCTGGAGGCCGGGCTGCCGGCCCGTTTGGCGAAAGGACATCACGATGCTCTGGAAAGGTTTTCAGCGCCCCAAGCGCCTCGACTTCGAGCGCGAAACGCTCACCGACCGCTTCGGCCGCTTCTACGCGCAGCCCTTCGAGCGCGGGTTCGGCACGACCGTGGGCAATGCCCTGCGGCGCGTGCTGCTCTCCTCGATCGAGGGGGCCGCGATCACCGCGGTGCAGATCGATGGCGTGCTGCACGAGTTTTCGCCCATCAAGGGCGTGGTCGAGGACGCGACGGACATCATCCTCAACCTCAAGCAGCTCCCGCTGAAGTGCCACGTCGACTACACCAAGACGCTCACGGTCCGCGTGGACAAGCCCGGCCCCGTGCGCGCCAAGGACATCGAGGTGGACCAGGACGTCGACATCCTCGAGCCGGAGGCCCACATCGCCACGGTGTCCGAGGGCGGCAAGCTCCATATGCAGCTGCGCGTCAAGCGCGGACGCGGCTACGTCGCGGCCGACCGTAACTTCGACGAGGACCTGGGCATCGGCTGGATCCCGATCGACTCGGTGCACTCGCCGGTCAAGAAGGTGAACTACCTGGTGGAGGCCGCGCGCCTCGGCCAGACCACCGACTACGACAAGCTCACGCTCGAGGTGTGGACCAATGGCTCGGTCACCCCCGGCGATGCGGTCTCGCTGGCTGCCAAGCTGGTGCGCGACCACCTCAACATCTTCATCAACCTGGAAGACGACGAGGACGAGGGCGAGGAGTCGACGGCCGAGTCGGTCGTCATCGGCGTGGCGAACGAACACCTCGACAAGAGCGTCGAGGAGCTGGAGCTGTCGGTGCGCTCCTACAACTGCCTGAAGAACGCGAACATCCGGACCATTCGCGAGCTCGTGCAGAAGACCGAGACCGACATGCTGAAGACGAAGAACTTCGGGCGGAAGTCGCTCAACGAGATCAAGGAAATCCTGCAGACGATGGGCCTCAGCCTCGGCATGAAGCTGGACCAGGCCTCGGCGGCGGACTAGCCCGTTCAGGAAGAACCGTATGCGTCACCGAAATGCACACCGGAAGCTCGGCCGTGTCTCCGAGCACCGCATCGCGCTCCTGCGCAACCAGGCCACGGCACTGTTGTGGCACGAGCGCATCGAGACGACGCTGCCCAAGGCCAAGGAGCTGCGGCCGTTCGTCGAGAAGCTCATCACCATCGCCAAGCGCGGTGTGAAGGCGGCGGATCCGAAGGGGAAGACCCTGTCGGCCCGGCGTCTCGTCATGCGCGACGTCCACAACGAGGACGTCGTCACCAAGCTGTTCGACAGCCTGGCGCCCCGCTTCGCCGAGCGCCCGGGCGGCTACACGCGGATCCTCAAGCTCGGTCACCGGCGCGGCGACGCGGCCGAGGTCGCGCAAATCGAGCTCATCGGCAGCGAGTTCGATCCGAAGCAGGCCGAGGCCGAACGCAAGGCCGCCGAGGAGGCGGCCCAGTCCGAGGCCGGCAAGACGCAGAAGACCGTGGGCGAGCGGCTCCGTGCCGCGGCGCAGCGGCTGCGTGGCGGCAAGAAGGACAAGGGCGACGGCGGCGCGAAGGCCAAGGCCAGCCGCCCCGCCCGAGGCGCCGCAAAGAAGTCCACGACCCCGAGAAAGGCCGGAGGGTCATAGGAGTCGTTCCCCGGGGTGCGGGGTGCCAGAACCCTGCACCCCGCACCTCGCACTCCGCACCCTGCACTCCGCACCCTGCACCCCGCACCCCGCACTCCGCACTCCGCAC
>Ga0268299_1001156_pt1 | contig 53954 bp, 47 predicted proteins | sample NOBtaG_FD_193484 | JGI IMG/M metagenome (GOLD analysis project Ga0268299, IMG submission 193484) | Activated sludge microbial communities from bioreactor in Nijmegen, Gelderland, Netherland - NOB reactor | ecosystem: Engineered > Bioreactor > Aerobic > Activated sludge | place: Netherlands... | reverse complement strand
TGAGTGCGGGGTGCGGGGTGCTGAGCGCGGGGTGCGGGGTGCTGAGCGCGGGAACGAGCGTGGCCAGTTCCTGCTCGATCTGCTCCCGATACCCCGTGTTGGCGTCGAGTTGCTGGATGAGCCCCATGGCCCGGCGTCGCAGGCGGCCGCCCATCTCGTCGAAGTCCGCCTGGGCGACCTTGCCCATCGCGAAGTCGAACTCCAGTTCCTTGATCGCGCGCAGGACCAGCGTCTTCTCGCGCTCGAGCGCGGCGCGCGTCCGACCGCCGGCCACCACGGGCGCGGTCGCCACCGTGTGCGAGACCAGCGGCGCCAGCGTGCGATAGGCGGCAAGCCCCACGAAGCTGGCCGCGATGATCGTGAAGCTCAGAATCAGGATGTTCGCGATGGGCTGGCCCGTCGCGACAATCACCACCGCCGTCGCCCCGAGCATGCCGCACAGCAGGAAGAACTGCCAGGGCGGGAGGCCCTGGTCAGGCTGTGCGTCGGTGAGGTCGGTCGCCATGGGGTCTTGGGGTCTTGGGGTCTTGATGTCCTGGCCTGAAGCCTGAAGCCTGAAGCCTAGTCCAGGTCCCGCAGTTCGTCATCCAGGCGGGACCGGAGGGCCGCGTCTTCGTCCAGCATCCCCGCCGGGCCGGCCAGCGCCGGCCGGCGCGCCCACTTCACGGCCATCCCCAACGCCGCCAGCGCGCCGGCAAACCCCAGCGCCATTGGGATGTACAACGCCACGCGCCCTGAGGTGCCAATCGGCTCGCTGAGCAGCACGTTCCCGCTCTGGCCGCGGTGCACCGCATCCTCGGCATGGCCCGCCGGGGGCTCCACGTAGTGCGCCAGCACCGCGTCCTCGGTCTTGCCTTCCTTCAGCATCTCGGTCACTTCGCTCTTCACCATGGCGCAGTGGCCGCACGAGCACTCGCCCACCGGCAGCTTCGAGCAGCCACCGCACCAGCACGCCAGCTTCTTGGTGACGTCCCGGACGTCTTTCGAGAACACCTGCAGCTGCGAACTGGGCCCGTCCACGTGCTGCGCGTGCGCCAGCGCCGGCGCCAGCAGCAGCGCCAGCACGAGCAGCGCCGCGGTGGCGGCCCCGGCCGGCAGCGGTGCACCCGCGAAGCTCAGGGCACGCTCGGGCAGCAACGCGATGCCGGTGCCGACGGCCATGATGCCGAAGCCGAACCACACCCAGTTCACCAGCGGGTTGATGTGCACCTCCACGCTGGCCGTCTGGTCCTGCAGCTCGAAGGCCGGCATCACGATATAGAGGTCCTCGGCGAACGTGCGGCGGATGCCGACCTCCGTCGTCGGCTCCTCCTCGTGCTTCCGGTAGTACCACTTCGCGGGATACATCTTGCCGAGGTCCGTGCCCTCGGTGTCCTTGACGCTGACGTGCGCCGTCACCATCTGCTTCTGCCCGTCGTCGGTGACGCGGATGGCGTCGAGGTGGAGCACGTAGTCGCCCACCGTGGCCTCCTCGCCCGGCTTGAGCAGCAGCTGCTCGTCTCGGCTGAAGCCCTCACCCGCGAAGCCCAGGAACATCAGCACGATGCCGAGATGGACGATGTAGCCGCCGTAGCGGCGCTTGTTGCGGCCCACGAGGCCGATCATGGCCGTGAAGATATCCGTGCCGGTCATGCCGCGGCGGACGTTCGCCCCACGGTAGAACTCCTGCGCGATCGTGCCGAAGGTGAGCGCGCACAGCGCGAAGCAGATGCCGGAGCTCCACACGCGGACGCCCATCGCGACCAGGCCACCCGAGACGACCAGCGCCAGGACCACCGGGAAGAGGAACTGCTCCACGAGGTTCTTCATCGTGGACTTGCGCCACGCGAGCAACGGGCCGATGCCGGTGAGCGCCAGCAGCGCCAGGCCGATGGGCGTCATCCAGCGGTTGAAGAACGGCGGCCCCACCGTGAGGCGCTCCCCGTTGATGAGCTCCGTGATGGTCGGGAACATCGTCGCGAAGAGGACGAAGAACGCCGAGAACAGCAGGATCCAGTTGTTGGCCAGGAACGCGGCCTCGCGCGACACCCACGAGTCCAGCTCGTGACGCGCCTGCAGCAGCGGCAGCCGGTAGATCACCCACCCGAAGCTGAACGTCGCGACGATGCCCATGAACGACAGGAACAGCCGGGCCAGCGCCGGGTCGTCGCCGAACGCGTGCACCGACTGCACCACGCCGGAGCGGGTCATGAACGTGCCGAAGATGGTGAGCAGGAACGTGATGGTGACCAGCGTCACGTTCCAGACGCGGAGCATGCCACGCCGTTCCTGGACCATCACCGAGTGCAGGAAGGCGGTGGCGGTGAACCACGGCAGCAGCCCGGCGTTCTCCACGGGATCCCAGCCCCAGAAGCCCCCCCAGCCCAGTTCCTCGTAGGCCCAGATCATCCCGAGCGTCAGCCCGAGCGACAGGAAGAACCACGAGAACATCGTCCAGCGGCGCACCGCGCGGAGCCACGAGTCGTCCAGGTGGCCCGTGATGAGCGCGGCCAGGCCGAACGCGAACGGGATGGTCAGCCCGACGAAGCCCAGATACATCGTCGGCGGGTGAATCGCCATGTAGAAGTTCTGGAGCAGCGGGTTGAGGCCGCGGCCGTCGGTCGGCGACTGCGTCAGGTAGGTGTCGAACGGGTTGTTGTGGATGATCATCAGGAAGATGAAGAACATCTCCACCGCCGCGATGATGGCCACCACGTAGGGCATCAGTTCGCGGTGGCGCTCCCGGTTCACCTTCACCGCCACCGATCCGAAGAGCGACAGCAGGAACACCCAGAACATCACCGAGCCGTCGAGGCCGCCCCAGTACGACGTGATCTTGTAGAAGAGGGGCTGGACGCTGTCCGAGTACCGCTGCACGTACCGGATGGAATAGTCGCCCGCCACGAAGGCGTAGATGATCACGCCGGTCGCGACGGTCATCACCGCGGCCACGGTGTAGAAGGCGCCAATGCCGCTTTCGATGAGGCGGTTGTTGCGCCGGCGCGCGCCGGCCACACAGGCCGCCGCCGCATACGCGGCAATCACGAAGGAGAGGAGCAGCAGGAAGGAACCGAGTGAGGCCATAGATGGGACCTTCGCAGACAGGAGACAGAAGACAGGAGCTAGGAGCCAGGAGCCAGGAGTTAGGAGGTAGGAGGCAGGAGGTAGGAGCCAGGAGCCGGGGCGCAGGAGCCAACAGCGATCTCGACGTGCGAGAGCGTTGTTCCTACCTCCTACCTCCTACCTCCTACCTCCTATCTCCTGCCTCCTATCTCCTATCTCCTGCTCTTACGACGTGGGTGTGCCTGGCTTCGCCTCGTACTTCGACGGGCACTTGGCCATCACGCCGTTGGGCGACACCGTGAACAGCCCGTCGGGCGACAGGGTGCCCTTCAGCACGACCTCCGCGTCGCTCTTGAACGTGTCCGGCACGACGCCGGTGTAGGTGGCGTCCACGACATGGCCGTTGCTCTGCACCTTGAACTTGTAGTCCAGGCTGCTCTTGCGCTTCATGATGGAGTCCGGCACGACGTAGCCGTGCAGCTGCAGCTTCTTGCCGTACCACTCCCCGGGCTGCACCATCACTTCGTCGACGTGCTTGTAGTACTCGGTGGCTTCACCCATCGTCGAGTACAACAACCCGCCGAACGACAGGGCCAAAACGAGGCTCGTGAGACCGACCTTGACGGCTTTGTGCTTCATGGCTGGGACCTGCCCGCTCCTCGTCCCTCAGGATAGCGCATCAGCAGGTCCCAGACCAGCGAGACCGGCAGGCCGACGACGTTGGTGTAGGACCCCTCGATGCGGGCGACGAAGCGGGAGATCCGGCCCTGGATGCCGTAGGCACCGGCCTTGTCGTGCCACTCCCCGGAGGCGACATAGGCCTGGATGTCTTCGGTTGTCATCGGGTCGAACCAGACGCGCGTGGTGGCGCAGGCCACGGCCGAGTCGGCGTCGCGGACCAGGGCGACACCGGTGTGGACCTCGTGTACCCGCCCGGCCAGCCGCTCCAGCATCCGCCGTGCCTCAGCTTCGTCAGCGGCCTTGGCCAGTATCTCGGCGCCCACGGTCACCGTGGTGTCGGCGCCCAGCACGAGGCGCCCGGGATGGGCCTCGGCGACGGCCCTCGCCTTGGCCTCGGCGAGCCGGCGCACGTAGACTTCGGGCGCCTCGGCCACCGCGGGCGTTTCATCGACCTCGGCCGCGTCGACCTCGAAGGCCACCCCTATCGCCCGGAGCAACTGCGCCCGCCGCGGCGACGCGGAGGCCAGCACCAGGCGCCTGTCCATTGCCGATTGCCCATTGCCAATCGGGCGATTCATTGCGCGATCCGCCGATCGGGGCATTGAGCATTCGGATTGTGGCATCGCCGAATCATCAATCCTCAATCCTCAATCCTCAATCCTCAATCCTCAATCCTCAATCTGAATGCCCGGGATGCGCCAATCGCCCACTCGCCCAATGAATCGCCCGATCGGCAATGTGGCAATCGGCAATGGACACGCGTCAGGATGCTATCCTCACCTGATGGTGCCGGCGCATCGGATAATCCCCAGCATCCTGGCGCAGGTCATAAGGCCGGCACCGCTGTGCCCGGAAAAAGTCGCCTTCGCCTGGCGCACGTCGGTGGGCCCGGCAGTGGGCCGCGCCACCACCGTGTCCCTCGACGACCACGGCGTCCTCCGCGTGACCGCGCAGGACGCACAGTGGCGCCGCGAAGTCGAACGATCCCTTGGACTCATCCGCTCCCGGCTCGACACGCTGCTCGGGCCCGACGTCATCATTCGCGTGGAGATCACCTGTCATGGCTGAAGCCGTCATCGTCAGTGCCGTTCGCGTGCCCACGGGCAAGTTCCTGGGCACTCTCAAGGACTTCCCTGCTCCCGCCCTCGGCGCCATGGTGGTGCGCGAGGCCGTCGCCCGCGCCGGCATCGACCCGGCCGCCGTCGATGAATGCATCATGGGCAACGTCGTCTCGGCCGGCGCCGGCCAGGCCCCGGCGCGCCAGGCGGCGCTCAAGGGCGGGCTGGGCGAGCACGTGGCCGCCCTCACCATCAACAAGGTCTGTGGCTCGGGCCTCAAGGCCGTGATGCTGGCCCAGCAGGGCATCCTTACCGGCGACATCGAGATCGCCGTGGCGGGTGGCATGGAGTCGATGAGCAGCGCGCCGTACCTGCTGCCACGCGTGCGCGAGGGGCTGCGGATGGGCCACGGGCAGGTGATCGACTCGATGATCCACGACGGCCTGTGGTGCCCGTTCGAGAACTGGCACATGGGCAACGCCGGCGAGACCGTGGCGGACACCTACAAGGTGAGCCGCGAGGACCAGGACCAGTATTCCGCGGAGAGCCACAAGAAGGCCGCGGCCGCGCAGGCGAGCACTGCGTTCAAGGACGAGATCCTGCCCGTACCCATCCCGCAGAAGAAGGGCGACCCGCTGGTGTTCGACAAGGACGAGTCCGTGCGTGCCGACACGACCGCCGAGGCGCTCCGCGCGCTCAAGCCCGCGTTCAAGAAGGACGGATCCGTGACGGCGGGTAACGCCCCGCCGGTCAACGACGGCGCCGCCGCGCTGGTGGTGATGAGCGCGGAACGGGCGCAGGCGCTGGGCGCGAAGCCCATGGCGCGCATCGTCGCCCAGGCGACGAGCGGGCTGGCGCCGAAGATGCTGCTGATGACGCCGGTGGAAGCCACGCGCAAGGTGCTGAAGAAGGCCGGCTGGTCGCTGCAGGACGTGGACCTGATCGAATTGAACGAAGCCTTCGCGGTGCAGGCCGTCGCGGTGATGCGCGAGCTGGGCGCAGACCCGGCGCGCGTGAACGTCAACGGCGGCGCCGTGGCGCTCGGCCACCCCATCGGCGCATCGGGCGCACGCATCCTCACGACCTTGCTCTACGCCCTGCGAGCGCGTGGAGGAAAGCGGGGCGTTGCCACCTTGTGCCTCGGCGGCGGCAACGGGGTGGCGCTCGCCGTGGAACTGGTGTAGCGCGCGCCGACGGGCAGGCGGCCCGTCGGGTCGTGGCAGCAGGCGGCCCGTCGGACCGTGCAGCAGGCGGCCCGTCGGGCCGTAGGCTTGCAGTAGGCGGCGCTCTCGCGCCGTAGGCGCGGCTGCCGCCGCGTAGGGAAACGCCCTACGCGAGCGAAAGCGAGCGCCTACCGAGCGAAGCGAGGCCTACCGAGCGAAGCGAGGCCTACCGAGCGAAGCGAGGCCTACCGAGCAAAGCGAGGCCTACCGAGCGAAGCGAGGCCTACCCAAGCGAGGCCTATCGTCGCCACCGTTGCAGCGCCCGGGCCGCGACAGCCAGCGGCGCGAGCATCACCGCCTCGGTCGCGACGGCGTAGAGGTTGTGCGACCAGAAGTTCGGGAGCCAGGTGCGTCGCGAGATGGCCTCGAACACGTAGGCGTGGGCGAAATAGAAGCGCGAGCTCACCGGCCACAGCGCCATCACGCCGAGCGGCGGGGTGTCGTCGGAGCCCAGCCAGTCGAAGAGCACGTGCGAGGCCCACGCCAGCGCGACCAGCAACGCCAGCCGCCGGTCCCGTCCCCGGGTCCAGGCCAGCACCACCACGCCGGCCAGTACCGCCGCGCCCAGGCTGTGCGTCTCCATGTTGTGCCGGCCCCACAGGAAGTCGAGATCGGGGAGGACGGCGGCCACGGCGCAGATCACCAGCGTTCGGCTCCCGCCATCAGCCTTCGCCGCCGCTGGGGCGGACTGGGCTGCGTCGCGGCTGCCCGACGGCCGGTTCTGCCGGGCGCCCGCCAGGCCGATGATCAACCCTCCGAGCGCGTGGCCAACCGGGCTGGGCATTCGGTCCACGGTACGTAGAAACCGCAACAGGGGTCAAACCCCGGCGTGGCAACCGCTGCGACGGGGTCTCCGGAGGCGAAAGTGGGCTGTCCCTGCAACCTGTTGATAACAGGCAGTTAGGTCGCTTCACCTACACGCATTTTCGCTTGACTTTCGCTTGGCCCGTTTCTAGGATCTCTACTGGCCGGAAAGGACACCCCACTCACATGCCCATCGACGAACGACAGGAAAAGATCAAGGCCCTCGACGTGGCCGTCGGCCAGATCGAGAAACAGTTTGGCAAGGGCGCCATCATGCGCCTGGGCCAGCGGAACACCATCTCGCCCGTGGAGGCCATCTCGACCGGCGCCATCAGCATCGACTACGCGCTGGGCATCGGCGGCGTGCCGCGCGGCCGCGTGGTGGAAATCTTCGGGCCGGAATCGTCCGGCAAGACCACCCTGGCCCTCCAGGTGATTGCGGAAGCGCAGAAGGCCGGCGGCCTGGCCGCGTTCGTGGACGCCGAGCACGCGCTCGACGCCGAGTACGCGAAGAAGCTGGGCGTGGACATCGACAACCTGCTCGTGTCCCAGCCCGACAACGGCGAGCAGGCGCTGGAGATCGTCGAGGTCCTCATCCGCTCCGGCAGCGTGGACGTCGTGGTGGTCGACTCGGTGGCCGCGCTCGTCCCGCGCGCGGAAATCGAAGGCGAGATGGGCGAAGCGCAGATGGGCCTGCAGGCCCGCCTCATGTCGCAGGCCCTGCGCAAGCTCACCGGCGCGATCTCGAAGTCGAAGACCGTGCTCATCTTCATCAACCAGCTGCGCGAAAAGATCGGGGTGATGTTCGGCAACCCCGAAACCACGACCGGCGGCCGCGCGCTCAAATTCTACGCCTCCGTCCGCATCGACATCCGCCGGATCGGCGCCATCAAGGACGGCGAGAACGTCATCGGCGGACGCACGCGCGTCAAGGTGGTCAAGAACAAGATGGCCCCGCCCTTCCGCGAAGCCGAGTTCGACATCGTCTACGGCGAGGGCGTGTCGCGCGAGGGCGACCTGCTGGATCTCGCGGTGGACAAGAAGATCGTCGAGAAGAGCGGCGCGTGGTTCGCCTACGGCGGCGAGCGCCTCGGCCAGGGCCGCGAGAACGTCAAGGCGTTCCTCAAGGAACACCCCGACATCCGGACGGCCATCGACGAGAAGGTGCGCCGGGAGCTGGGGATGGTGCGCGAAGCCGAAGCCGCCGCGGTGTAGGGGGACAGGCTTCAGGCTCCAGGAAGAACGCTTGTCGCGCGTGCACCGCTTGCCCCCAACAACTTGCGGCGGGACCGCTGTCTTCCGGCCTGGAGCCTGGAGCCTGAAGCCTGGAGCCTGTGTCTGTGGCCTGAAGCCTGAAGCCTGAAGCCTGAAGCCTGTAGCCTGTAGCCTGTCATGGACGCCGCCCTCTTCACCCTCGTCAACGCCAGCCACCGCCCGTGGCTCGACGACCTGATGCTGCTCGCCTCCGCGCTCGGCCGGGCGGGCTTCATCTGGCTGGTCGTTGCCGGCATCGCCGCCGTTTTTCCCGCGCGGCGCATGGCCGCGTGGCGGTTGGTCCTCGTCCTCGCCACCTCGTACCTCGCGGTGGACGTCCTCATCAAGCCCGTCGTGAACCGGCCGCGCCCGTACGAGGTCATCGCCGAGACCCGGCTGATCGATCAGCGGCCGAGCTCCGCCTCCTTCCCGTCCGGGCATGCGACGCGCGCCTTCGCGGGCGCGCTGGCCGCAACCCGTGTGTTCCCGACCGGGCAGATCGTCTGGTGGCCGCTCGCCGCCGCCATCGCGGTCTCGCGCGTCTACGTCGGCGCGCACTGGCCGTCGGACGTGCTCGCCGGGGCGCTCCTGGGCCTTGCGGTGGCGTGGTTCACGCTTGGCGGCGCGCGCGTGTTCCCGCGGGCTCCCTAGTATCATCCGGCTCATGCACAGCCTTCGGCTGATCGCGGGCATCGTCCTGCTGTCGAGTCTGGTCCTCGCACAGGCGCCGCCGCCCACGCCCCGGATGAGCCCCATCGTCACGTGGGATCCGGATCGCGACATCTCGCGGCCGCCGACCGAGCGCGCCTTGACGGCGGTCGAGATGAAAGTCGCCCGGTCCCGCGCGGACCGCTTCTACGCTCTCGTCAAGGTGACCCCGGGCTTCAGCGGCCCCACCAAGTACGTGACGCTGGTCACCGCCTGGCCCATCGTCTGGGACGGGGCCGTACAGGAGCGCTTCTACGTGTACTGGTCCGCGCCGAGGGACACGCTCGAGCGCGCCGATGGATCCCTGTGGCCCAAGATGGGTGGCGCGCACACCATGGTCTACGTCCAGACCAACACGCCGCCGCTGGCCGCTCACCTCGAGGACCGGGCGACGCGCGGCAACTTCTCGCGGGGGTTCGAAGAGAGCGGGCGTACATCGGGCGTGTTCGCCGAGCCGCGCACGTTCGGCCAGGTGGGCGGCGGCACCCTCTACAACGAGATGCTCGTAATCACCGGGGACGGCCGGCCCGCCCTGGAGCCGGCGCCCGTGGGCCCCTTGCTCGAGATCGAGGTCGCGCGCCTCACCAGGATCGTCGCCGATCTCGACCGCGGCATGAAGCGCTCACTCGATCAGCTGGAGGCGTCGATGACACCCGAGGCCAAGGCGGAGCGCCGCGCGCGGCGGGCCGAGCGGTGGAAGACGCAGTATCGCAATCCCGACACGCTGGCCCGGGAGCTGGACGCGGCTGACAAGAGCGACGAGTCCGACTACCAGACCCAGAGGGCGCGCCTGTCTGCGCCGGCCACGCGGGATCCGAAGAGCACGTACTGGGGACCGCGCCTCGCGCTCGAGGCGGCCGAGAAGCGGCTGGCGTCGCTCGACGCGGCCGGCCGGCAGGGCGGCGCGTGCGGCCGCGTCGATCCGGCCTTCACCGCCGAGAACGGCGTGCGGTTCGAGCCCGTCGGCTCCGGCGGCGCGGCGTGCGTGCCCATGGTGAGGATCCGGCAGGACCTCGTCGATCGCACGCGCCCGGGTGACGTGCAGCTGCTCACGGTGTGGATGTCGGAGTCGCCGTGCGGCGAGCAGTGGGTGGGCAAACCGTCCCTGCAGAGCAATCGCTGCGACGTCGCGGTCCCGCTGCTGCGCGAGCTGGACTGGTCGGCGCTGCGAAGCGTGCTGGGGTGGTAGGTGATCCGTCGGCCTGACGCGTCTGCCGCGCTCAACGACCTCGTCGCCATCAAGCTCGACGAGGTGGCCGCGCTGCTGCACGATCAGGGCGCCAACCCGTTTCGCGTGCGCGCGTACCGCCGCGGCGCCGACGCCGTGCGTCATCTCCCCCGCCCCGTCTCGGAGATTCTGGACGCCGAGGGCATCGACGGCCTCGAGCGGCTCCCGGACATCGGCCTCACCCTGGCCCGTGCCATCCGGGACATCGTGCGGCTGGGTTACTCGCCCATGCTGTCGCGGCTCCGCGGCGACATGGACCCCGAGCACCTGCTGGCCTCGGTACCAGGGATCGGCCGCCGGATCGCGGCCCGGCTCCACGAAGAGCTCGGGCTCGAGACGCTGGAGGACCTGGAGGCGGCGGCGTACGACGGACGCCTCGAGCGGCTGGCGGGCTTTGGCGCCAAGCGCCTGGCTGGGGTGCGCGCGGTGCTTGCGCAGCGGCTCGGGCGCGTGCAGGTCCCGGCGTCCGAGGGAGCAGCGCCGTCGGTCGCCGAGCTCCTCGACGTCGATCGGGAATACCGCGACGGCGTGAGCGCCGACGTGCTGCCGCGCATCGCACCGAAGCGCTTCAATCCGGAAGGCCGCCGCTGGCTGCCGATCCTGCACACCACGCGCGGCGAACGCCATTACACGGCGCTCTTCTCCAACACCGAGCGCGCGCATCGCCTGGGGACCACCAGCGACTGGGTGGTGATCTACGGCGATGGCGCGGCGGACGGCCGCTGGACCGTCGTGACGGCGCAGGGCGGCCCGCTTCGCGGCCACCGGATCGTCCGGGGCCGCGAGGACGAGTGCACCCGGCACTACGCGCGGGCGCGCGCCTGACGGGCGGGCCGGCGCCGGGCGGCCTCGGCCTTGCCGCGACGACGACGACGGACGTAGTCCTGGAGCTGGCGCTTGGCCACCTCGAAGCTCTCGCGCACGGCAACCTTGGCGTATCGGTGGCCGGCGTCCGACTCGTCCTGCTTCCGCGTGGTCTGGACTTCGCGGGCGCGGACGTCGGGGCGCAGCGTCGACTCGTTCTTCACGATGACGTGCTCGCCGGGCACCGCCACGTCGACGCGGACGCGCCAGCGCTTGCCGTCGCGGTGGTGCCGCTCGCCCAGTTCCACCACCACCTGCGCGCTGATGATGTCGGGACAGAACTTCTCCAGCCGCGCGAGCCGCGCGCGGATGTCGGCCTCCAGTGCCTGGGAGTTGGGGATGCCCTTGAACGTGACCGTCGGTTGCACTTCCATGGTGTCGCCTGCTCCGGGGGGATGAGGATACCCCACTGCCGCCGGTCACCGCGATGGTGGCCGAGCAGCGGAAACCCGGCAGGCACTGTCCACGGGAGCAAGCTTCGTGCCTCGGGCCGCGCCTCTCCTTTGGGCGGGAATCTCTGCCTGCGTGCGGTCGAGGCTTCGGTAATCCGCCACCGCGCGCGTGGTACCGTTCGTGCTGTCAGGAAGACCGGGAGCAAGGTCCATGGCATTCACGCTGCGGAGCTCGGCGTTTCGTGACGGCGATGTGGTGCCCCGCCGGCACACCTGTGACGGCGAGGACTCGGCGCCGCCTCTGGCGTGGGAGGGGCCGCCGGCCGGCACGCACACCTTCGCGCTGGTGCTGGACGATCCCGACGCGCCGTCAGGCACGTTCACGCACTGGCTGGTGTGCGACCTCCCCGCAAGCCTGGAGAGTCTCGACGGGGCCGGGCCGCTGGCGGGTGGCGCCACAGAGGGCACGAACGACTTCGGCCGGGTCGGCTACGGCGGTCCCTGCCCGCCGCGCGGACACGGGGCGCACCGCTACCGCTTCCACCTGCACGCGCTGAAGCAGCCGCTGCGCCTGCCCCACGGCTTCTCGCGCTGGGACTTCGACAAGGCCCTGAAGGGCCACGTGCTGGGGACGGCGGTGTTGCAAGGCGTGTACGAGCGCGGTCGCCGGTGAGTCGCGGACCGATGCGGATCGGCCGCCGCTCGCGACGCGACCGGTCTCGACGCCCCTGCGGGCCGACGCGGCGCTCGGATCGCTCGTGGTATACTCGCAAGTCTCCACCGACGGCCAGGTAGCTCAGTTGGTAGAGCACGTGACTGAAAATCACGGTGTCGGCGGTTCGATCCCGTCCCTGGCCACCACGCTAACCCACACACAGACAAGCACTTACAGCCACACGACGCGAGTGGTCTAGCCGGCCTGAAGGCCTCCGTGGTAATGCAGTGGTAAGCACGCGACGGGGCTTCACTTTGGGACGTGCCTCGCGTTGCGCTGTGTCCCACCTTGTCACACGTCTCGGTGTAGGATGGGCGGGCCAGGAGGGACCGCCCATGCCGCAGGAGCCCGATTGCCTCGTCCAGTCCCTGGGCAGTGTCGCCCGGATCGATGTGCTCTCCGACCGTGCTGTGGCGTGGGTGCAGGAGCACCTGGAGTTGGCCCGCTGGCAATGGGTGACGGAGGGCGAGGCCTTCGCCGTCGAGCACCGTTACCTGGAGCCCATCCGGGACGCCATGCAGGCCGCAGGGCTGCGCGTCGAGTAGCGAGAGAGGGGCTGTGATGAAGGATCTGACCTACCACGTCGCGCCCGAGGATCAAGGCCAGATGGTGGAGTACGCCTACGCCGCCGATGCCGAGCACGACCGCATGGTGCGGCGGGTGACCGATCGCTCGGATGGGTCGGTGCGGTATCAGGTGGCCGATGCGCCCGACCGCTGGGAACCGTGGAACCGGGCACCTGAGCCGGCCACCTGGACGCCAGCGTTGGAGTAGCGGACATACCGCGCCCGGGCTGGACATGCGCCAGCCTGCCGACGCCTTCCGCGAGGCGGGGTAGCTCTTGCCGTCTTTGCCAGTGACACGATCCGGGAGGTGGTGAGTTGTCACCACCTCGTTTCGGATCGTCAACACGTAGGCGTGATCGCAGCCAATTTGGGCGGCAATCTCTCGTGAACTCTTGTCCGGCCACGTCTGCAATGCGAACGCACCCGCCGGACATACGCCAGCCGAGCGCGCGGATCAGGCGGGATCGTCGGTGTGGGCCTCCTGGAACGTCGCCGCCAACGTGCGCAGCGTCTCGTCCCGCAGCGCCGCGGCCACGGCCTCCGCGTCCCGCACGCTCGGCGCCGTGGCGAGATACTGCGGCCACCGCTGGAACCACCGCACCCGAAACCGTAGCAGGGCCTCTGGGATGCGCTGGCACACGTCCTCCCGGCGCCGATGCCCGGTGCGGACCGCCAGCTTCTCGCGCACGTAGCGCGCCCGGAGGGCGAGCCATTGCGCCCGCGCCGCCGCACTGGTGACGGGACTGAGCCGCGGTACCCGCACCCGGGCCGGCGCCGCCAATGGGGCCAGGGCGCCCGGCTCGAAGTGGTCCGCGAGCGCGGTGAACAGCTCATGCAGAATGCCCGGATAGGGCGTCGTATTCGGGTACGTCGGATGACACGCGAACGCCAGCAGCCGGCGGATCTCGGGCGTGGTGCCCGGCGCCGCGTGCGTGGCCAGGCGCGACGGCCAATCCGCTGTGTGGGCGGCCACCTGCCGCACGACAGCCCGCCACGCTTTCCCGACCGTGGCCTCGGGCACGTAGCGCGCCTGCAGCTCCGTGAGCCGGCTGGCCACGTCCTCAGAGCGCGCCCGCCAACTCTCAATCACGACGTCGCTATCGGGCCGGCCGGGCCGGGTCCGTCGCGTTGTGGAGGTCGGTTTCGTGGTGATTTTCTGTCTCATACCTAGCGGTTTTTTGCCGTCGCCCCACCCGCACGGTGTAGGCGCCAGGGGAAACTATGGCACCCCCGGGGGTATCACGCCGATTGCTCCCGTCGTGCCGCTCGGCACGCTGGGCAGCGCGTCGGCCGTGCGAGGTTGCGCGCCGCAAAGAACTTTGCCTCACCCGGTGAGAACGCGAAGTCAGCGCCGCAGTCCCGACAGGTGTGCTGCTCGCTGGTGTGGGTCTCGCCGCTCGGCACCCGCCGCCGCTTCCGGCAGGATGCACAGCGCGTCGGCTCCCGGTAGACGTAGCCTCGCTCGACGCACAGCGCCTGCACGGCTGTTCGCTCGTCGTCCGTGACGGTGAAGGAACTGCCGCAGCTCCGGCAGATGTGCGTCTGCGTCATCGCCCGCCCCATGCAGCCAGGCGCCGCCACAGGACGACGCTCGCCTCTGCGGCCTCAGCCCTGCGGGTGAGCACGTCACAGGTGCGGCGACTGTGCGCCAGCGCGGCCTCGAGGTCCACGATGCGCTGCTCGAGCAGGGCGAGGTGTTCTCGCTCCGCGTCACGCGACAGCCGGTATTCGGGGATGGTCAGCATCGATCCTCCTCAACGGTGACGGGACAGCAGCCGGACGATCGCATACGGATCGCCCAGCCGCCCCCCGTGCCCGTGGTGCCCCCGAGACCATCGGGAGACACCTGACGCTGGGCTCGGGCACGCCCAGATTCGCCGTGCCCACCAACTAGGCACGACGGATGTCATGGTTCCGGCTCCCACGCGGTACGCAGCGCGTTCGCCTGTCGCTCTGCGACGAGCCACAGGCCGCGCTGGAACCGCTCGGCGGATGGTCGGTTCGTGTGCGTGGCGATCTGATCGACCATCTCCGCGAGGGCGCGCGCTTGATGCTGCTCGCTGCTCGCCTCGCTCTGGTCCGTCGTCCACAGGTGGCCGACTTCGTGCCGTAGGGTGCGGGCTAGATCCGCGTCGTCCCGATGGCCCGCCAAGGCAAGGACACGGCGCCCAGCGGGGAGGGCGCCTGCGAGCCAGCCGTTGGAGGATCGGCCCGACGCGACGACGACGGCCTCGGTCAGCACGGCGTCCACGACGGGCGCCGGCAAGGACGCGATCGTCTCAACGACCGTGTCCCACAGCTCGGGATCGCCCACGAACCACACGTCGCGCGTCACCCGGCGCCGCCGCTCGGCCTGCGACTCGACGGGTTGCCCTCGCCGCTGGTCCAGCCAGGCACGGAGCCGGCGCCGGCCGGGTGCGGCCATCACCAGCAGCTCGCGCCGATGCCGCTTGAGAACCCGCGCCCGCTCTACCGGCGCCAGCCTCCAGGCCACGTCCAGCTCCACCGGCACGCCAGCCCACGCCAAGACCTGGACAAAGGCCGCGGGCGCCTGGACGGGATCGTCGTCGAGTGTCACAGCGCCTGCTCGGCCACGCCCGTGAGTCGGGCCTCACCCGTGCTCTGCGCCCGGTAGTACTGGCTGTACTCGGCGCCGGCCTTCAGGTCCGCGGCGCACTGGTCGCCGCTCAACCGGCGCCCGCTCACGGTGAACACGATGCGCTCGCCATGCCGGCGGAAGAAGGCGGCCAGCTCCCGGCGCCGCTCCCGCATGTCGTCGTCCTCGTCGCGCAGCCGTGCGGCCCACTCTGCCGCTTCCGCGGCCCGCGCCCGCTCCTTGCGCTCGGCCTCCGCGCGCTGCCACTCCGCGTCTCGGCGTGCCGCTTCCGCCTTCGCGTGCTCCGCGTGACGCTGCTCGACTGCGGCGAGCCGGGCTCGGAGACTCGGCACCTGCTCGGCCACGATGCGCGCGGGCTCGACGAGGGGGTGATTCGGCCGGACGCTGATCTGCTTGGCGAGCTCGGTGACAAAGGCCTCCAGCGCGTCCCGGTCGGCACCCGGCCGGCCGGCCGTGATTGTCACCGCCCGCTGGGCGACGAGAGTCTGCCCCCGCGGCCCTCTGACGACGGCGGCCAGGTCCGCGTGACTATCCACCGACCGCGCGTGCAGCGCGGCCAGGGGCGGCCCTGCCGCCTCGAAGACCGGGATCTGGCTGAGCGCCAGCGAGAAGTCCGCCAGCACGCCCGGCTCGACGGGCGTGAGGTTCGCCGGGCACAGCACGGCCGCGGCGGCCTCATAGAGCGTATCGACGGCCTCGCGGGCCTGCTCGATGGCCTGCAGGTCCGCTCCGAGCGGGAGGGCTTCGGCGGCCCCGATGGCCTGCTCGGCCGCCGTGGTGATCTCGGGTGCATTCGTCATGCTGTCTCTCCTTGTGAGGGTGCGTCCGCCTTGAACATGCTGCTGCAGCACGCACAGAACCAGATGTTCGGCGCGACTTCTTCCGGCGCGAGGTTGCAATCGCAGTGCGGGCACTCCACCGACGCCGGGGTCGGTTCGGGCACGACCTGCGGGTGCGCGTCGGTCTGGAGCCCGCCGCGGGCCTCGTGCCAGGCCACCAGCGCGGTGAGCGCGAGCAGTAGGGTCACGTCAATCATGTGGTCCTCCGATCTGTCCGGGTGCGCCCCATTGCGCCCTGCATGGCGTGGGGTGCAGTCGTGCGGCGTGGTTGGTGGCCATTGCGCCCTTTGCGCCCTTTGCGCCCTATAGGGACTGCGAGGGGCGCAGTCGTCCCTATATAGGGCGCGGGGCTTGGGCCTCGATGGCGATCCCCCATTGCGCCCCATTGCGCCCTGCATGGGCGAGGGCGCAGTCATGCCACCACCAGCCGGAATAGGGCGGTCTTGCCGCCACGGCGGATCTCTTCGCTCACGAGAACGTCGGGGCGCCCGTGGAGGGCGGCCAGGATCTGCCGGCGCCGGCCGCCCACGAGCCGGTTGTCGTCGCCCACCAGCCCGCACACGCGGGCGATCTCCGTGACACTCCGCGGCGTGTCGGTCAGGGCGCCCATCTCGGTGATCAGGCGCCAGGTCGATTCGCGGGTGACGTCGCGCGCGGCCCCAACGAGATCGTAGGCGCCCGTCGTCGCGTCGTAGGCGATCGTCAGCGGTGCCAGCGACACAAAGCGCCCCTTCCCGCTGAGCCGTCGCTGTGTGCCGTAGGCCCCATCGGCGTAGCGGAGACTCAGCGTGTAGTCGGCCGCGCCGGCCGCCGCACTGGCGCCGCGCATGGCCTTCGAGGGATCGGCGTCGTCGCTCTGGTCTTCGCCCTTCCCGGCGTGGGCATCGATCAGCCAGGGCACGCCCGAGGCGCGCGCCGCCGCTTTCACATCCTCGACCACGCGCACCGCGCCCGCGTTGTCGTTCTCGTCCTTGATCAATCCCCGGATGACGGCTTGCCACGACGCAATCAGCACGAACCCGAACCCGTGCCGCTTCACCGTCGCCACCACGCGGTCCAGTTCGGTCGGGGTGAGCAGGAGGGACCGCCGCCGGAAGGTGAGCCGGCCGGGCTCGACGTCCAGATGGCGCGCCAGCCACGCGGTGTATTCAGGGGGATCTTCGGCGGCCAGGACGAGCACGCGCGCCTGCTTGGTCGGTCGGCCGAGGAACAGGCACCCCATCGCCACCGCCGCCGCGAGGGCTTGCCCGAACGTGGTCTTGCCCACCTTGGCGAAGGCCACGAGGAACCCCAGCATGCCGTAGGCGGGGATGATGCCGTCGAGCAGATAGGGCACCCCCGTCTGGTCGATCGTGCGCCCCTCACGCGCGACGTCCACCGCGTCCTCGAGCTGGTCGTCAGGCAGCGGCTCCGGCGCCGTGGGGTCAGGCGGCAGATGGTCCTCGCACGACTCCCGGCCGCAGACGTCGCACAGTTCGGCGCCCTCGAAGGCGTCCGCCGCGGGTGACGCGATCATCGGTAGGCCCCCACGGGTTCGGTCCCGTACTTCGCCGCGTGCTGCACCTTCTGGGCAATCCAGGCGCGCGTCCAGCCGGGCCGGCCACCGGCCCAGTCCCACAACAGACCCTCGGCATCGGCCTCGCTCAGCCCGAACCCGCGAACCAATCGACAGGCCGCGGAGAGGGTCGCCACGTCGGAGCCGGCGCCGATCTCGGGCCGTGGGATCGCCGCGAGGTAGCGCCGGGCGCGGTCCACGACATCACCTGTCGGACGTCGGGACGGCTGCACAGAAGGAGATGGTGCTGCTGGCTGTGCCCGCGCCAGCCACCCCGGCCAGAACCGCGGGACATCGTCGCGCGTCCAGTCGCCGGCCTCAACGTAGGCATGCCCGCTGGCGTGCCGGGAGCCGGCGGCAATCACGTAGCCCCCATCGCCACGAACATCGACCGCGATCTTCCCGTCGCGGGTTTCGAGGCGCGCCTTGTTCCGCACGGTGACGCCGGGATGCCGGTAATACAGGTGGTAGCCCTTCGACGTGCGGACCTGCAAGGGCGTGTACGTCAAGTGACGCGCGCACCAGCGCAGCCCCTCGCGCGAGTCGGCATCGACGACCACGAGATCACTGGTGGCCCCCGTCACGATGCCGATGTTCTGCTCGGTGCGGAACCAGTCGCGGATCTCGGCCTCGGTCGGGCGCTCCGTCTGATACCGCTTCCACTTGATGATGGGGGTCTTCCCGTCGCCCGGCTGGTTCTTCGGCACGCCAGGCCGCGGCAGGGGCACAGGGATGATGGAGAACCCGCGCCGCCACAGGGCAAGGGCCTGATGCACGTCAGCCACGGGGCACCTCACGGGCTGATCTGATGTACTCGTCGTGCTCCTCGGGCGACGTCGCGATATAGGGGCTGTCGATGAACGTGCCGGCGGCGAGAAGCATCTGCTGCACGTAGTCCTCGTGCGAGTCGAACATCAACTCGTTGTAGGACCAGGGTCGCTCCGCGTCCTCGATCTGCCACGTGACGTCGCCAGCGGGGAACCCCTCGCCGCGCTGGAGGGCCAGGAACACGACATCACGGCGTATCGCCCGCTTTCCACCGTCGAGAGTCGCGCCCCCGTCGGGCGTCTCGATCATCACGTTGTAGAAGACGAACGCCGGGTCCGTGAAGGGGTGAATGAAGCAGCGCCGGGTCCGTCCATCTACGGAGTCTTCCGCGTAGAGAACCTTGTTCGCGGGCACCAGCTCGACATCGGGACCAGCCAGCGCCTGGACAGCCTTCCGCGGCATGTCGGGCGTGATGCGCCCATCGGCCAGGGCGTGCTGCAGTGTGGGTTCGGGGATCTTCGTCAGTTCGTAGAGCGTGCCCCACGACGGAGGCAAATTCCGCACGTGTGCGGGATTTGACATCTGCGGATGGCTCGCCACGGCCATCAGTTTGTTGGCGGTCTGCTGGCTGAACGGGATCAGCTTCTCGTCGAACAGCCGGCCCCACTCGCCATGCGCGAGATCGGCCTTCGCCTGGATCAGTAGGCGGCCCACTTCGATGATCGACTCGACGGACTTCCCGACCTGGACGCAGATCCGATCTGCCCACTGCGCGGTCGTGGCCTTCTGGATTACGATGGTGTGGTCGCTCATGGGGACTGTCCCACCAGTCTCCAGGAGCGCCTAGGCGCCCGCCCGCATGTGGCGGGCGTCGTGCTGTACGGCCACCGCGGCCTCCTGTGGGTTCGCCTTGGCGTTCGGGAGCTCATGCGTTGCATCCGCTGAGCGGCAAAGCGGCCACGGATTCGCCCCCGTGGCCGTTGCCGTCTCTGGCCGTGCGGCTGGTTAGGCGGCGGCCTCCGGGTGACGGGCGTCACGCAGAAATGGCAAGGCGGCCACGAGATCCCGGGCGAGGAACCCGCCCTGGACGGGCGCGGGCAGCGTGCCGGCCCGCATCTTGCGCCAACAGGTGGTGCGACTCTCGTTGAACCGGAGGCAGTATTCCGCGATCGAGACAATCCGATCGGGCGTCTGATCGAGGGGCAGGGCGAGCAGCGGTCGCAATTTTGCGACGTGCCGCGCGCGGCGGGTGTTCGCGTCCGGGCGTCGTGTTTTGTGTTCCACACGTTCACGGTGCCACGACGGCACCCGAGGGCGTGAGGATCGAAATCCCTATTTCGATCGGCGCGGGCGGGTCACGGCGCCGCGGGCCAACGTCTCGTCCGTGAATCCAGTGACGTGCTCCAGCAGATCCGCGGCGAGGGCGCGGGCATTCGCACCCGTCAAGGGCTCGCTCGTCTGTCGGTGCGCGTCGGCCAGCTCCCACAGCTCCGGATAGGCACGGCGCAGCCACGGCCAGCCCGCGGGCGTGGCTTGCCTCGTGCGCCGCGGGGGCGCCGCGGCCGTGGCGAACGCCTCACGGACGAACGCGCGCAGTACCAGGGCTTCTGCGAGCGCCGCGGGGGCGCCCCGCTCGCCTCGCTTCCGCCGCCGGTAGGGGCGTAGCACAGCGACCAAGCGGGCCTGCTCGGTGGCTGTGCCGTGCGCCAGCATCGCGCGCACGCCGGCCCGCACGTAGGACAGCGCCAGCGCCGGCCAGGGCTCAGTGTCCACGGGATACTCCTGCTCGTCGGGCACCTCGCCGTGACGTCCCCACGGGCCTTCGAGCGCCGCCAACGTCTTGCGGATCAGGCGTTGCCGCTCGGCCACCTGGAGCCGCCGCCGGCCCGCCGTGAATACCGCGTCCTCGACCGCACGCGCCAGCGCCCCGTCGAGCGCACCCTGCCGGAGCGCCGCCCGCACGAGCGCCACGATCCGATCCGCGGTGATCCGGCGCCCCTGTGCCGTCACGGCGCCCCGCACGGCCTGCAGGTCCACACAGACGTGTCCCACAACGACGTCGTCGAGCACGAGCGGGAGTCTCACCGGCGCCCCCGCGGCCGATGCGCGAGCACCTTCGCGTCCTTCGGTCGGTTCTCGATGATGCGCTGCAGCTCCGTGTCCCACGCCTCCAGCGCGGCCCGCTTCTCGCCATCGTAGGCGTGCTGGTTGTAGACCGTGGCGGTGATCCCCCGCTTCGCATGGTTGACCACGCGCCCGATCGTGTCCTCGTGGTACCCAAGCGCCGCGAGGCGGGTAACCAGCGTCCGCCGCAGGTCGTGCCAGCGGTAGGCGCCCCCGTGGACCGTGGCCAGGCCGCGGAGATCCTCACGCTGGTGATACAGGCCCGGGAACACACGGTCGTCTGCTTTGCCGGCGGCATCGCGGGCGTCTGTCTGCACCTTGACCGGGTCCGGTAAATTTTCCGGACCCGATCGGTGGGCAGACCTTTTGTCACCACCACCGTCGGACATTCGCGCCTTTGCCTGTGCGTCGTGGCGGGCCTGGAGCACGGCGAGCGCCTGCCGGGCCAGCGGTACTCGGTGCGCCCGTCGATTCTTCGCCTGCGTGGCGGGAATCGTCCAGACCGCGCCCTCCAGGTCCACGTCGCCCCACGACATGCGATGCACTTCCCCGCCGCGCTGGCCTGTCAGCAGACGGACCTTCAAGGCGTCGGCCGCATCGCCCGGCGTGGCCTCCAGTGCCGCCCACAGGCCGCGGAGCGCGTCGTCGTCGAGCACCGTCGCCCTGGCCAGTTCCGGCGCCCGCTTCGTCATCCGGTGCGCCGGGTTGACGTCGGTGTGGCCACGGTCGATCGCGACGTTCCAGAGCTTCGAGATCAGCGCCTGCGTCCGGTTCGCTTGAATCGGTTTGCCGTCACCCGCGATCTGGTCGAGCACGGCATGCACGTCTTGCCGGGTGATGTCGCGCACGGGCCGGGTCTTCCACGTGGGCAACAGGTACTTGTTGATGCGCCACTGGTCATCGCGCCATGTGGCCTTGTGGGGCTTGGCGTAGCTCTCGATGAAGATCTTGCAGAGGTCACCCACGGTGAACACGGCGCGGGCGTCCTTGCGCTCGTGCGCCGGATCCGCGCCTTCGGTTTCGATGCGTCCGCGGAGGTCATGCGCCAGCCGGCGGGCCTTCGCCAGTTCGACGGCCTTCCACGTCCCGAGCTTCACTCGTCGGACGGTGCGCCCGACCGTGTAGAACAAATACCAGGTCTTGGCGCCGCCCGGCGCGACACGGATCGCCAGTCCCGGCGTTTGCTCGTCGAACCAATCGACGGGATGGGCTTCAGGCTTCAGACTGTCAATGAGGCGGGCGGTGAAGTTCCGGCGCCGATTGGTGCGCGGAACCTGTCGAGTCACGGTAAGTGTCACGGTGCCTCCGTGGTAAGTCAGTGGTAAGCGGAAAACCGAAATACAGCTTACCACGGTGCAACACCGTGCGACACTTTCAGAGGGAAAACGGGGCGAGAGGCGGGTTGCAAACTGTCACGGTGTGTTTCACAAACGCAGACTGAAAATCACGGTGTCGGCGGTTCGATCCCGTCCCTGGCCACCAGCCTTCGCCCGCCTTCGGCGAGCTTCGGCTCGGCAAGCCAGCGAGTCTCGATCAGGCGAAGGCTGCCAGATCGCACTTGCTTCAATCCCGCTGGCCCCGGCATCGACCTTGCCTCGTCTGACGGCATGCGGCAATCCCAGCGCATCGTCCACGGCCTGGTTCAGGGCACGGTGTCCTGTGCCGGCGAGTCCGGCAGCTCATCGAAGCCAGTTCTCGACCTTCAGCGCCGGCACGCGCTTGAACTCAGCGATGTTGTCGGTCACGCACACGGCATCGATGGCGCGCGCGTGCGCCGCGATCAGCATGTCGTGAGCGCCTATCGGTGTGCCTCTCTTCTCGAGCGCCACTCGGATGGACACGTAGACTCGCTCGACGTCCGACTCGAGGGCCCGAATCGTCAACGCGCCCAGAACGGCCTCCACCTGCCGCGTGAGTCGGCGGGATCCCCGCTTGGCAGCGCCGTATCGCAGCTCGCACGCCACAATGACACTGGTCAGCACGTTCGATTCACCGACGAACGCAATCCGCTCGGCCACGGGGCCCTGCGGCTGACGCACCAGGTGGGAAAGGATGCTCGTGTCGAGCAGATACAGGCCCGCCACGTCAGAGATCAACTCGCTCGGCGAAAGGACGCCGAATCGGTGGGAGATCCTCGCCAAGGGGCTTCAGCGTCGCCAGCACGGCCAACAACGAGGGCCCCGGTATCGGTTCGATGATGAGGCGAGGCCCCTCCTTGCGCAGGGTCGCGGCACGCCCGGGCAGTTCCAGGTCACGCGGAATCCGCAAGGCCTGGTTCCGACCATTTCTGAAGAGGCGAACCTGCCGTTCCGTGTTCACGACCCCTCCTCTCGCTCACGCATATGCTGTACATATGCTACTCGGATCTCGTCTGCCGGGCAAGGCGCACGCACCCATCCGGTCGCGACGGCAACACGACGGCGATCTCAGCCCAGCAGCGCCAACCACTCCGCCTCGTCGAATCTGGACGTACCCGGCCGCGTCGGCGCATCCTCCCGATACGCCATGTAGAGATCCGAGCCGTCCAGCCGTTCACCGGCGCGCCCCGGCGTCATGGCGGCGTAGGCCGCCTCGGCGTCGACGATCTGCCGCGACACACCGAAGAGCGTCCAGTACTGGTCCCGCAGCGCCGTCGTCCAGCGCTCGTACCACCGCTGCCCCTTCGCGACGAAGTCGGCGGGGTCGTCGGCCTCGTTCAGCTGGTCCGTCCGCTCCAGGATCCGGAGCGTGACGAGCTCCTGGCACCACACACAGAAGCGGGTGCGATCGCGCAGGCCCGCACCCGTCTCCTCCACGTAGCTGCCGTCGGGCTGCGCCGTTGGATCCTGCGCGGCCACCTGCGTGTACTGGAAGTTGTCGTGCGTGCCGTTCATCAGGCACCGGTACTCGGAGTGCCACACGCCCAGGTGCTTGCCGCCCCCCACCCAGAGCCAGCCGACCACCGGGGACGGGCGATCGCCGCCGGACTGCCGGCGATCGCGGCCCCAGGGGCTCACGTGGAGCCACGGCACCTCGGAGTACGTGTCGCTGAAGGTCAGGTTCGAGAGGTTCAGAACGTTGCGGCGAGTCGGGTTGGCGCGGGTGGACTGGCTGTTGCGGCCGTCGATGTACTCGTCGGACAGCAGGCCGAAGGCATGGCTGAACTCGTGGATCGCGTTCGCGCCGGCCGCCATGCGGACCGTGCGATCGGCGTCGGGCGCCAGGCGCGCCACCATGAACGCCCGGCCGGAGGCGTTGGCCGTGCTGGCGGTGCGCACCAGCATGCAGACGGTGAGGTTGCGGTACATCCCGAAGAGCCAGTCCCCGATTGAGACGTTCGTCTCTCCGAAACGCAGGCCGCTCGGGTACCGCCGCAGGTTGACATCGGCGAACGAGTCCACGTCCTCGAACACGCGCCGCCGGAACGTCCGCGTGTCCGCATCATCCGCCTCCCACCAGGACCCGCTCTCGACGCCGTCGCCGCCGGCGTCCACCTTGACGCGATAGTACGAGTCCCGGGAACTGGATGCCCGCTGTGACGAGCGACGATAGAGCGCCCGGATGCGAAACGCGCCCTGGAACGTGTCGTACACCTTCAAGGCGTAGAAGTCACCGATCCAGTCCTGCAGCCCTGCCTCGAACTCGGCCGACGTCTGAAAGCCGTCGCCGAGGATCATGACGTCGAGGAGACGGCTCTCCGGGATCTGGATGGTGGACGACGGGTGTCGGATGTCGGGGATCGTCCGGGTCTGCCAGTTCGGTTTTCCGAGCTCGTACGGAATCGACCCGTCGGCGCGCGACGCGCCCGCAACGACGCTGGTGTCGGCCATGGCGCCCTCCTGAACGGATCTAGGAGAAGCGCATCGGCGCGCGCAGGATGCGGACGCCGGTGGCCTCGTACGAGTCGCCCGCCTCCCGCTTGAAGAAGCTCGCGGTGCCCTCGTGCGCCACCTGCAGCTGCAGCCCGTCGCGCAGGGCGTCCTTGATGAGCGACAGCTCCGCCATGTACATCGCGCGATCCGCGGCTTCGAGGTTCAGTGTGAACCATGCCCGCTTGCCGGCCACCTTCACCCAGTCGTCGTCATTCTTGGTCGCGGTAAGGCCGAACCATATCCGCGCCACCCCGCGCGTCTCCACCTCGATGGTGCCCACGAAGCCCTGTGTCGTCGCCATGGTGCCCTCCTTGCCAGAGTGGTGCGGGGACAGGGCATCCACCCATGCAGTTGCTACGGCAGCGCGAACGCCTGCAGTCCGTTCGACAGCTGCACGACGATGTACTGCTTGCCCTGGTGCATGTAGGTCATCATCCCGTAGCGGCTCAGGCCGGCGGTCTGCAGCTTCGCGAGCCGCTTGCCGGACCGCTTGTCGATGGCGAACAGATGCGGCGCGCCGTCCGCCGTCTGCCCCGGCGCCAGCAGCATCGTCGCCGTCACCATGAGGCCGCCGAGGCCGCTGCGGCCCAGGTTTGGATCCACCGCCACGCCCTTGAGGAGCGGGTGGTTCCGGATCGCGTCCTGCTGCTCCTGCGGCGCATCGCCGTTCGGCATCACCCACAGGTGCTCGCCGGTGTTCAGGTCGATCGCGGTGATGCGCCCGACCGGTCCTTTGAAGATCGGCAGCCCCGCCAGCGGATCGCTGGACTGCGCGGCGGCGCCGCGCACCGGTGCCGCGCGCCCACCCGCGCCGGCCGCACCGTCGTCTCCGCCGGTCGCCGTGGCCTTGCCCGCCACGGCGCCCGCCTTCTTCGCGGCTTCGGGATACATCTCGATGGCCGCGTTCACCGACCCGGGCGTGCAGCCCGCCGTGGTGGGCACCCACGCCGTCACCGTCTTCCCCGTCTGGCCGAAGCAGTCCAGCTCGATGCCGGGCACCACCATCCTCGATCCGCACCCGCTGTGGGAGGGAATGTAGATGATGCCCGTCGTCGGATCCGCGGCCGGCGGATGCGTGATGTTCGAGCCGCCCGTCTCCCCTGGGCAGAAGCGGCCGGCGCCGGCGTTCTCCTTGTTGCCGCGGTGCGTCGGCGGGTTGAACGGCGGCACGAACAGGCCCTGCTCCATCGCGCGCTGCCGCGCCAGTTCCCTCACCTGCGGCGTGTAGTCGATCAGGTGCGACTCGTTCCGCCCGATGAACTCGTACGGCGCCGGCTTGATCGGGAAGGGCTGCGTCGGCGACAGCTTCTCGCCGGGCACCTTCGACGCGGGCACGGGCCGCTCCTCGAATCCCCAGATGGGCTCGCCGGTCTGCCGGTTGAAGGCGTACAGGATGGCCTGCTTCGTCGCCTGGAACACGCCCGGGACGCGCCGCCCGCCGACAGTGACGTCCATGACAATGGGGGCGGTCGGCGTGTCGTAGTTCCACACGTCGTGGTGGACCATCTGGTAGTGCCACACGCGCTTGCCCGTCTTCACGTCGAGCGCGATGAGGCTGGCGGCGAAGAGGTTGTCCCCGGGGCGGAACCCGCCGTACATGTCCTGCGTGGCGCTGTTGGTCGGGATGTAGACGATGCCGCGTTCGGGATCGGCGGAGAGCGGCGCCCACGACGAGACGTCGCCCGACGTGCGCCACGCGTCGTTCTCCCACGTGTTGTGGCCGGCCTCACCCGGCCGCGGGATCACGTGGAACTTCCACATGAACTTGCCGGTGCGCGCGTCGTAGGCGAGGATGTCGCCGGGCACGTTCTCCTGGCGCGTCTGGTGGTAGCCCTGCTCCGCCGAGTTCCCCACGATCACCACGTCGTTGACGACGATGGGCGGGGACGAGCTGGTGATGTAGCCGAGCTCGAGCGGCACGCCTTCGTTCGGGTTGTACGAGCGCTTGAGGCTGGTCCATGGCTCCCAGTCGCGGATGAGATCCTCGACGAGGTCCACCACGCCGCTCTTCGGGAACTCGGGAAGCGACACCGTCCGGCCCCAGTTCTGGAGCGGCCGTCCCGTATCGGCGTCGAGCGCGAACAGGAAGAAGCCGGGCGAGGCCACGTAGACGACGCCTCGCCCGTCGATCTCGTGGTACGCGACGCCCTTGCCGTACGGCGCGCGCATCGAGTACTTGGAGCGGTATGTCTCGGGCTCCACGAAGTTCCACAGGAGCTTGCCGCTCGTCGGGTCGATCGAGACGACGTGGCGACGCGGGCCGGCCACGCTCAGGAGCTTGCCGCCGACGTAGCTGGGGGTGGCGCGCGCGGTCATCGGTCCGACCACGTCGAGCGGGCTGAATCGCCACGCTTCCCGGAGGGACTCGAAGTTGGCCGGCGTCACCTGATCGAGCGGCGAGTACCGTGTGCTGCCGGCGTCGCCGGCGAGGTACCGCCACTCGCCGTTGGATGTCCCACTCCGGGGAGGCGCCTGCGCCGAGGGCATTGCCAGCCAGCCGACCCCGAGCACGACCATCGCCATCACCCCTGCCACGATCGCCACTGCGTCGCGCTTCATCGCCGTCTCCTTTGCGGTGGACACCGAACGTCTGGATGACAGCCGGAGTCTATCCCAAACCTGTGGGCCCATGCCGTTGAGGGTGGCGTGTTAGCATCTGCGAGTCCTCGCCCTTCGCGTGATCGGCGCCCTTCTCTTCGTCGGGTTTCTGCTGGCCCTGGCACTGACACTGTGGGCCATCGCCGCGCGAGCCTTGCGCCTGCGAGCCGTGATGCGCCGCTGGCCCACGGAAACGGCGCGCGTCCGCGACTACCGCACGCGCAAGGGCGTGCGGTCAGTGGCCGTCGACGTGCAGGTGGCGTTCACCCATCGCGGGCGCTCGTACGTCGTCTGGTGCACGTCCCCCACCCGGAGCGCGTACGGCCGTGGCGCCGGCAATCCGGAGGAGATGGAGCGCGCGCGCTTTCCGCGCGGTTCCGAGCAGCGGGTGTTCGTCAATCCTGACCACCCCGAGACGGCGTACCTCGAGCTGCCCGAAGCGCACATGATCGTGCTGCTGCTGGGCGGAGGGGCCCTCTTCGCGGCGCTGGCCGCCACCCTTGTCCTGTCGGCGACGGACGCGCTGCCGCAAGACCTCATCTCTCTGGGTTTCATGCTGGTCCTGGGCGTGGTGCTGTCGGCGTTTGCGGTGGCAATGGGCATCGCCCTGTGGCGCGCGCCGTCGCTGCGGCGCAGACGACGGCGTCGCGCCTGATTGTCGCCGCGACGTCAGCGGGACGGTGGCGTCCCGGTGCGACCGGCGATGCGTGCCCGCACCGCCGGGGCAATCTCCGACGCGGCCAGCCGGTTGCCGGCCAGGTTCCAGTGGGTGTCCCGCGGTTTGTAGAGCCGCTCCTGCTGCGCCGCGGCCTGAAACGCGGGCAGCAGGTCCACGGTAGTGACGCCCGCGCGCGCGAGCGCCGCGCCGACCAGGCGCGTCGGACGCGTGAAGTCGATCGCGTCGAGCGGCCGATCCCACGCGCGCGCCACCTCGGCCTGCAGCGCCGGGTCCACCTGTGTTTCATCGGGGATCAGTACGACCAGGCAGTCGGCCCCTACGCCTCGCGCGAGATCGCGGATGTCCGCCAGCGCCCGCACCGCGCGGTCGACGTTCGCGCCGATCTCCGCGTCCGTGCTGGTGTAGAGCGTCGCCCGCTCCATCTGGATGCGGAGGAACGCCCCCTCGTCGAGGCTCGGCGCCTCGTCGTCGTACGCCGTGGCGGTCCCTCCGCCCCGGACCACCATCTGTCGCGCGCGGCCCAGGTGCGAGACGAAGTTGATCAGCGTCGTCACATACGAGCGCTCGTACCAGCGTGGCCGCCGCGCCTCGAGATCGTTGCCGAGATACAGGCTCACCAGCACAAGGTCCGGACGGTAGGCCAGGCCCTCGTCCACCAGGATCGCCCGATAGTCCCGGGGCTCGGTGGCCGACACGCCCATGTTGATCACCTCCGCCGGACCAGCGGTGGACAGCTCGCGCTCGAGGAGGGTCAGGTAGTTGGCCGCGTATGGCACGACGCCGAACGCGAAGGAGTCGCCGAGTGCGACGATCCGTGTCGTGACATCGGCGGGCCGGGCGATGGAACGCTCGACGTCGTTGAACCCGCGGCTGTTGAGCACGGTCCCGAAGTGCGGCGCGCCTGGGCGACCGCGATAGCGCCCGAACGAGTCGGCGTAGAAGATGAAGCTCGGGCTGACCGCGTTGGTGATCCGGAGGGCGACCTCGAGCAGCAGCAGCGTAGCCACCGTCACACCGGCCAGCTTCAGCACCAGCACACGCCGCCGGCGGAGGCCCCGTCCGGCGAGGACCAGCGCCCAGGGCACGATGGCCAGGGCGAGGACCGTTTCCGGATACAGCCACACATGGAGATCCGTCACCACCGCCCACATCAGCACCGGCACCAGCAGCGCCGCGGGGGCCAGGGTGACCGCGAGACTCCGAGCGCCTCCCCCGAGGCGCCACAGCACCCACACCACACCGAGCGACGCCGCGAAGGACAAGAGGAAGCTGCCGGCATGCGCAATCACCGAGCGTGCCGCCCACCAGAGGCCAGCAGCCTCGTCCGAGACGATGGCCGCACGCGGGACGTCTGGCGCGATGCCGAAGTAGTTGTTCAGGCGCGCGCTCAACTCGACGGTGGGCTCCGTGCCGCCCGTGACCTCGACGGCAATCTCGTTGGTCCCGGCGCGCGTGGCGGCCGCGGGTAGCCGCACCTTGCCGAACTGTTGGCGGGACAGTACGTCAAAGGCCAGGCTGGCCGCACGCGTCCCGTTCAGGAGAACCGCGACCTCGGGACGCGGCCCTCCGCGCGACGAGACGACGAGCTCGTAGTCCAGGAACAGCGACTCCGGCCGGGCAAGCTCGAAGCGGTGCGAGACCCGCGCGCCCTTCCCGGCCACCCGTTCGGCCATCGGCTGGAACGCCGGATTGGTGAACAGGAACGCCGGCAGGGCCACCGCCAGCGCCACGCCGAGCCGTACGACGGCCGAGGTGCGCACGTCCGGGGTCAGCGGATCACTTCTTCGGCACCAGCTTCAGCAGCTGCGCGCTGGCGGCGTCGGTGAGCAGGTAGAGCGCGCCGTCGGGCCCCTGCCGCACGTCGCGGATGCGTGCCTTGAGGTCCTTCAGCAGGCGCTCCTCGCCCACCACCTTCTCGCCATCCAGGGACAACCGGACCAGGTCGTTGGTGGCGTGGCCACCGATGAAGAGGCTCCCCTTCCAGGCCGGGAAGGCATCGGCCGTGTAGAACGCCATGCCGCTGGGCCCGATCACCGGGTCCCAGTAATACACCGGCTGTTCCATGCCCTCCTTCGCGGTGATGCCACCCGTGATGGGGCCTCCGCGGTACTCGATGCCGTAGGCGATGGTGGGCCAGCCGTAATCCTTGCCCTTGCGGGCGATGTTGATCTCGTCGCCCCCGCGCGTGCCGTGCTCCACCTCCCACAACTCGCCCGTCGTGGGATGGAGCACCGCCGACTGAATGTTCCGGTGGCCCAGGGACCAGATCTCCGGGCGCACACCGTCCTTGCCCACGAAGGGGTTGTCCTTCGGAATCGTGCCATCGGTGTTGAGGCGGACGATCTTGCCGAGCAGTCCGTCCATGCGCTGGGCCTGCATGCGCCCCTCGGTGATGGACCGATCTCCCTGCGTCACGAACAGCGTGCCGTCGCGGCCGAACACCAGCCGGCTGCCGAAGTGCAGGGGCGAGTTGAGCGAGGGCATCTGGTGGTAGAGCACCTGCACGTTGTCCACGCGTGGCGCGGCCCCGTCCACGAACGTGCCGCGGGCCACGGCGGTGTTGTTGACGCCGCCGTCCCTCGGCTCGGCGTAGCTCCAGTAGATGGTCTGGTTCTTCGCGAAGGCCGGATCCAGCGCCACGTCGAGCAGCCCGCCCTGCCCGCGCGCATCCACGGCCGGCAGGCCCGTGACCGGCGCCGACAGCGTGCCGTCGGTCCCCAGCACGCGGAGACGCCCCGGCCGCTCGGTGATCAGCATCTTCCCGCCGGGCAGGAACGCCATGCTCCAGGGGTTCTGCAACCCGTCGACGACCGTGACCACGTCGAACGCGACGTCGAGCCGCTTCTCGGGCGCCCGAGTCTGTCCGGCAAACGCCGGGGTCTGGCTGGGGGCGTTGGGCGGCCGCGGATCCACACCGGCCTGCCGGGCCACCACCAGGGCGCTCACGCCCGAGAACGTCAACACGGCCGCCACCTTCAGAAACGGGCTCTTCACGGTTATGAACTCCTCACAAACCCTTAGTGTATCTGCGTTTCCTCTGCGACCCATCTGCGTTCCATCTGCGTCTCATGCCGGGGCCGCACTTGACGTCGGCGCCGTTTGCACGGACGATCCTCAGCCATGTCTCGTGGCGTGTCCGGCGGCACCTTCGCGATGGCGCTCGTCGCCGTCCTTCTGGGCGGCGCCCTCCTGTGGCTGGCGACATGGATCGCGCCGCTTGCCGACGCGGACGCCGCGGTGCGCGACGGCAGGCTGACCGACGGCCTGAACGCGTTCCGGACCGCGGAGTCCCGCCTCTCGCAGGTGCCCGCCCTCCAGCAGATTGCCCCGGGCCTGATCGGCTCGGTGCAGGCCAACCAGGTGCGCCTGCTCTACCAGATGCAGCGCTACGACGAAGCCATCGAGAAGGCCGGGGACTCGACGAGCGTCCACGGCACGCACTTCTGGTCTGGATGCGCGATGTTCGCGCGCGCCGCCGCCGAGGAGGGCGCCCAGACGCGGCTCGAGTGGTTCGAGCGCGCCGAGGGGGAGTTCCGTTCGGCGCTCGTCGCCAGCCCAGCGGACTGGGACACCAAGTTCAACTACGAGCTGACGCGGTCCCTGCTCAACCGCCTGCGCGAGCAGCCCGAGACGCCGCGGCGCCTGCTCTTCGAGTTGATCCGGCCGCAATCGCCCCGCTCGGGCGGCACCGCGCCACCGCGCCGCACCGGGTGATCGAGGAGCGGATGCGATTCGTTCATCCGGAGCTGGCCACGTGGCTGCTGGCGCTGCCGCTGGCGGTCGCCTGGTGGACCTTCCGCCGCTACGCGCGGCTCTCCTTCCTGCGCGACGCCGCGCTCGGTCCGCGCGCCCAGGCCGCGTCCCGCCTCTCCTCCACACGCGGGGACCTCGTGGCGCTGGGGCTGGCCCTGCTGACCTTCACGGCCCTCGTGGCCGCCGCAATGCGCCCGCAACTCCTTGTCGCGTGGCGCCTGCCGGAGTTCGAGCGGCGCGACCTGGTGATCGTGCTCGACCGGTCGGTCTCCATGCGGGCCACCGACGTCGAGCCGACCCGGTTCGCACGCGCCGTCTCCGAGATCAAGCAGTTCCTGGAGGAGAAGCCCGCCGAAATCGACCGGGTGGCCCTGGTCAGCTTCTCGAACGCCGCCATCGCCGTGTCGCACTTCACGCGCAACGCCGACAGCCTGTTCTTCTATCTCGACTGGATGGCCGAGGACACGCGGCCCAACTTCGGCACCGACATCGGATCGGCCCTGCTGACGGCCACCGACATCATCGACCGCGACAACCAGCCGTCCACCAAGGTGGTGCTCGTCATCTCGGATGGCGAAGACGAGGGCGAGGTCCTCGAGTCCGCGGTCAGCGAACTGCGCAACAAGGGCGTCACCCTCTACAGCATTGGCGTCGGCGGAACCCGTCCGATCGACGTCCCCGTGCCGGCCGACGATGGCGTGGGCGAGGCGGGGTGGGCGCTGAAGGTCACCTTCAACGAGGCGACGCTTCGCAGCGTGGCGGCGGCGGGCGGCGGCCGCTACTACCGCTCCCAGACCGGCCACGAGCTGCTCGACGCGATGCGCGATCTCGCGGCGCGCGAGCGGCGCCAGCTGGGCTGGACCAACCGGACCGAGTACCACGACCTCCATCCCTATGCGCTCGGCGTCGCCGCGCTCGCGGCCTGCGCCCTGATCGTCACGCTATGACCACATCGGCCGAACCGTCCACGCTCACGCCCGCCGACGCCCGCGACCGCATCGCGCGCCTGGAAGCCGACATCGCCTCGGTCGTCGTGGGCCAGCCTCACCTGATCCGGCGGCTCGTGACCGCACTGTTCTCCGCCATCCCGTTCACGGCGTCCGGCAGCGGTGACAACGTCGGCTGCGGACACGTGCTGTTGGAGGGCGTCCCGGGCGTGGCGAAGACGCTGACGGCCACCACCATCTCACGCGCGATCTCCGCGGCGTTCCACCGCATCCAGCTGACGCCCGACCTGCTGCCGGCCGACATCATCGGCACCCGCATCTACGACGCGGACTCGGGCCACTTCCGCACCGAGAAGGGCCCGGTCTTCACGAACATCCTGCTGGCGGACGAGATCAACCGCGCGACACCGAAGACGCAGAGCGCGCTGCTCGAGGCCATGCAGGAGCGGCAGGTCACCATCGCCGACACCTCCTACGCGCTGCCCGATCCGTTCTGGGTGCTGGCCACGCAGAACCCCGTCGAGCAGGAGGGCGTCTATCCGCTGCCGGAGGCCCAGCTCGATCGGTTCAGCATGCTCCTCCGCGTGGGCTATCCCGGCCACGCGGACGAGGTGAACATGCTGCGCCAGGGCGTGGAGCGCCCCCGGCCGGGCACGCCGCTCGCGCCGGGCGACGTCGGCCGCATCCGCGATCTGATCCGCCATGCCGTCACCGTCGACGACAAGGTCCGCGACTACATCGTCCGGCTGGGCCGCGCGTCGAGGCATCCGGCAGAGGTGGGCCGGCCGAACCTGGCGCCGCTGGTGGCACTCGGCGTGTCGCCGCGCGCGTTCCAGCACATCCTGGCGCTCTCCCGGGTGACGGCGTTCCTGGCTGGCCGCGACTACGTGCTGCCCGCGGACGTGAAGAGCATCTTCCCCGACGCCGCGCGCCATCGCATCGCCCGCAGCGTGCGCGCCGAGGTCGAGGACATCAGTACTGACACCGTCGTGGCCGAGCTCCTCGAGGCCACGCCTGTCCCGTAGGTACCTGCGCATGTTGCCCGACCGCATAGCGCGCGAGCTGCGCTATCTCGAACTCTACACGGCCCGCCGCATGCGCAACCTGCGCTCGGGCACGTTCCAGTCGCGCACGCGCGGGGCGGGGTTCGACTTCGACGAGCACCGTCCCTACCGTGCGGGCGACGATGTGCGGCGGATCGACTGGAACGTGACGGCCCGCTTCAGGCAACCCTTCGTCCGCGAGACGCACGCGGAGCGCGAGCTGAACGTGATCGTCGCGCTGGACCTCTCGTCGAGCATGGCGTTCGGAACGGCGGCGCTCGACAAGAAGGAGCTGATGATCTACGTCGCCGCCTGTTTCGGCTTCTCCGCCGCGGCGGACCAGATCAACCTCGGGCTGCTGGCCTTCGGCCACCAGGTGCTGCACTACTGGCCGCCACGCCGATCGAAGGCCCGGGCGTGGCGAGCGCTGGACGAGTTGTGGCGCCTCGAGGCCGACCCGGGGCCCACGACGGTTGCCCCCGTGGCCGCGTTCCTGCAGAAGCGCCTGCGCCACGCCAGCGTCATCTTCATCGTGTCCGACTTCCTGACCGGCGAGTCGCTGCCGGACATCCCGGAGCTGCGACTGCTCACGGCGTCGCACGACGTGGTGGGCGTGGTGATCCAGGACCCGTCCGAGTTGTCGCTCTTTCGTGCCGGTGGCGAGGTGCGCGTGAAGGATCCCGAGTCCGGCCTGCTGCGCCGTCTGGCCATCACGCGCCGGACCCGCCGCCGGTATGCGGCCTCGATGGAGGAACGGCGCCAGCGGTTGACCAACGCGTTCTACGATGCCGGCATGGATCACGCGTTCCTGGCGGGCCGGCCGGTGTCCGAGACCGAGCCCGGCGAGCTCGAGCGGGCGCCAGGCATGAGCTACGTGCTCGAGCCCCTGATGGAGCTCTTCAGCGCCCGGAGGCGCGCGTCATGACCCGTGTGGTACGCCCGCTGCTGACCGCGGTGGCCCTGCTGGCCCTGTGCAGCCCCCTGGCCGCGCAATCACAGCCTCGGCGGCGTGCGCCCGAGCCGCCACCCGGGCCGGCACCCGCCCCTCCGCCCGATATCCGCGTCCATTCCACCCTCACGCAGACCGCGGCCTGGGTGGGCGACCCCATCGACTTCATCGTCGAGATCGACATGGCGCCCGGCGTGGAGGTGGTGGCCGACGACCTGAAGCCCGAGAAGCTCGCCGTGGAAGGCCTGGAGCTCGGGGAGACGACCACGTCCACCGAGACTCGCGCGGACGGCTGGCGGACGCTGCGGCACCAGTACCGCCTGATTCCGTGGGACACCACGCCACCCAAGCGCATCGCCGACTTCGTCGTGCGGTTCCGCCGCCCGGTCACCACCGCCACGGCCGACGGCAGCGCCCCCGCGGCGGAGCTGAAGGTGGCCGGCGCCACCCTCTCGATGCGGAGCACGCTTCCCGACGACGGCAGCGCGAACGGCGCGCGGGATCGGCAGGTGGCGCTGCCCGGGCCCGCGTGGACCGGCTGGCTGCGCCCGATGGGCCTGGGCTTGATTGCGCTCGGGGCTGCACCGGTACTGCTCTGGATGGTGGGGCGCGCGCGGCGTCCGCGGGTCGTCAAGCCGCGGCCGTCCAGCCGCTCGCTGCACGCGCACGTGAAGTCGCTCTTCGACGAGCTGCAGATCATCGACACCAGCACACCGGATGGCCGGCGACGCGCGTACGACCGGATCGATCACGACGTGCGCGCGTACCTCGAGCAGGCGGAAGGCGTGCCGGCCCCGGCGCTCACGTCGGACGAGCTGCGGCCCAAGCTCGCCGCCTCGACGCGCGTCAAGGGCGACGTCATCTGCGACGTGCTGTCGGCGTGTGAACATGCCCGCTACGGTCCGGCCGATCGCCTGCCGGACGCAAGCGCCCTGGGCGACACCATCGGGCAGCTGCGGGGCGCACTCGAGCGGTAGGCCATGATCGACCTGACGGGAGTTGCGGGGCTGACGCTCCAGCAGCCGTGGGCGCTGGCCATCGTGCCCGCGAGCCTGTTCGCGCTCGTCGTGCGCGCGCTCTGGCGGCGACGGCGCTACCTCGTGCTGCCGACGACGCACCTGCTGCCGCCGAATGCCTTCCGCCCGTCGATCGTCCGCCGGCTGCCGCTGGTGTTCGGGCTGGCGGCCGTCACGGCCACGGCCGTGGCGCTGGCGGACCCGGTGGTGCCGCATGCCACCGAGGACCTGCAGTCGCTCGGCATCGACATCATGCTCGTGCTGGACCTCTCGTCGAGCATGAACACCGAGATGGCGGGCAGTTCCACGTCGCCGGAGGGCCCGAGGGGGCCCACACGCCTCGACGTGACGCGCCAGGCCCTGCGCTCGTTCATCAACAGCCGGCACGGCGACCGCCTGGGCATGGTGGTCTTCTCCAACTATGCCTACGTGGTGAGCCCGCTCACGCTCGATCGCGAGTACCTGCTCCGCTACCTCGACATCGTGGATGGCCAGATCCTGCGCAACGAGGCGATGACGGCCATCGGGGACGGCATCGACATGGCGGCCTTCGTCCTGGGCAAGCAGTCGGACCGCCGCCGCACGAAGGTGATCGTGGTCTTCACCGACGGCGAGCGGAACTACGGCCGCGACCCACTCGAGTCGCTGGCCGACACCAGCCGCGCGGACATCCGGGTGCACCTGGTCGGTGTGGATCTGGACGAGCAGATCAAGGAGCGGCCGGCGGTGCAGAGTCTCATCGCCACGGTCCGGCGCTACGGCGGGCGCTACTACGAGGCCGACAACGCGCTGGAGCTCCGCCGGGCCTACACGGCGCTGGACGCACTGGAGAAGTCGCTCGTCATCAGCCAGACGCACGTGGCCAACGAACCGGTGTACCACTGGTTCGCGCTGGGCGCCGTCGTGCTGCTGGGCGTGGCGCTGACACTGAGCGCGGCGCCGTTCTTCCGTGAGATGACGTAGGCGCGGCGCCCGCACTGCGCCGCGCCGCGCCGGACCGGGAGGCGACGCTCGGCGGCTGCGCCCGACTCGCGGTGACGGGAGGGGGCTTCGCGGACGGGAGGGGCCTGACGCGGGTCGGGAGACGGCAGCACGCGGGGGGCGCTCGGCGGCACCTGACTCGCGCCGGCGGGAGGCGGCGCTCGTCCGCGCCGCGGACTCGCGGTGACGGGAGGGGGCTGCGCGTGCCGGGAGGGGACTGACGCGGGTCGGGACACGGCAGCACGCGTGTCACGGTTGCGCCTGGCGGGAAGGGCGTGACGACGGCCGGGACGGCTGTCCAGCTTGCGTCCAGCGTTGCCCGCACCGAGTGACACGCTTGGCAGCGTATCCCGATCCTCGTCAGACCCTCTCGTCTAGCGAAGCCCTCCTCCCGACCCGGCGTCAGCTTCCTCCCGCAGGTACAGCGACCCTCCCGGCAGGCAGCGCGACATGCGTGCAGCCGTGTCCCGTCCAGCGTCAGTCCCCTCCCGTCAGCGCGAGTCCGCGAAGCGGACGAGCGACCACCTCCCGACGCCGCGAGTCGGCGGAGCCGACGAGCGTCCCCTCCCGGCAGGCGCAGCCCCCTTCCGTCAGGCGCTGGGTGCCTTCAGCACCGCGCCTTTGACGATCTCGCCGAGGGCGCCGGCGAGCGCGTCGATCTGGGCCTCCGTGTTGTAGATGTGCGTCGCGATCCGCACGGCGTTCAGGTCGTACTCCATCGTCCGGGTCCAGATGCGGTGGCGCTGCTTCAGCGTGTACACGATGTCGGCGTTCTTCAGGTTCGGCAGCGTGAAGGCCAGCAAGCCGCAGCTAAGCGCTGGGGTCGACGAGGTGTGGAAGGTGATCCCGGGCAGCGCCGCGAGCGTGCGGCGGGCGTGGCCCAGGAGCGCGCGCACACGCGCCTCGATGCGCTCGCGGCCGATGGTGTCCTGGAAGTCGATGGCGGCGCCCTGGGCCATCACCACCGGGTGTGCGCGCTGGCTCTGCCGATCGTAGCGGGCGGCCCCACGCTTCGGATCGTCCCACCCGCTGGCGACGACCGTGGGCCAGAGTCGCTCCTGCGACGCGCGGCGCAGGTAGAGGATGCCGCAGCCGGTGGGCGCACACAGCCACTTGTGCGAGCTCGACGCGTAGTAGTCCACCCCCAGGTCGTGCATGTCCATCTTCAGCATGCCGGGCGGGTGCGCGCCGTCCACCGCCGTGATGATGTTCTTCGAGCGTGCCAGCGCCGCGAGCGCCTTCATCGGCAGCATCGATCCCGACTGGTACATGACGTGGCTCACCATCATCAGCCTGGTACGCGGCGTGATGGCGTCGTTGAAGGCGTTCAGGATCACGTTCGGATCTTCGGCGGGCGCGGGCCAGCGGACGGTCTTGATGACCACGCCATGCCGCTTCGCTTTCAACTGGCACGGCGTCATCCCGCCCCCGTGCTCGTGGAAGGTGGTGAGGATCTCGTCACCTGCCTGCAGGTCGAGTCCACCGAGCATGAAGTTCATGCCCTCGGTGGTGTTCCGCACCAGCGCGATCTCGTCGGGCTCGGCGCCGATGAAGGCCGCCGCTTTCTTCCGCACGTCCTCTGCGGCAGCGTTCTGGTCGGTGTTCGGCTGGCCGGGGTCCTGCGCCAGGTCGTGATAGCGCTCAGCCAGCGCGCGGCGCCTGCGCGGCACTCGCCGTCCCCTCGAGCGACCGCAGTTCCGCGCTGCGCCTACCGGGAGGGGACTGACGCGTGACGGGAGGAGGCGCTCGGCGGCGTTACCCAACTCGCGCGGACGGGAGGGGACCGACGCTCGACGGGACACGGCTGCACGCGTGTCACGCAGGCTGCTCAGGACCTGAGATGCAGCGCGATACCAATCCCGACCAGCGTGAAGCCCCTCCCGTCACCGCGAGCCGGGCAAAGCCCGGCGAGCGTCGCCTCCCGTCAGGCGCGAGGCCGCGCAGCGGACGAGCGGCTCCTCCCGGCCGGCGCAAAGGCCACCGAGCGCCGCCCAGCGTGCTGCCGTATCCCGATCCGCGTCAGTCCCCTCCCGTCACCGCGAGTCCGCGCAGCGAACGAGCGACTCCTCCCGGCAGCGTCGCCAGCGCGAGTCAGGCGCAGCCACCGAGCGCCGCCCAGCGTGCTGCCGTGTCCCTCCCCGCGTCAGTCCCCTCCCGACGCCGCGAGGTCGCGAAGCGGCCGAGCGTCCCTCCCGTCACCGCGAGTCGGCGAAGCCGCTGAGCGTCCCCTCCCGGCAGGCGCAGCCCCCCTCCCGTCCGCGCGAGTGGGCAAAGCCGCCGAGCGTCCCCTCCCGGTAGACGCGCCCGCCTCCAGCGTCAGAAATCGATCAGGCGCGTGTACTTAACGACGAACGATCGCCCGACGGTGTCGTACGACGTGGTCTCGAGCACGTCGCGGCGGTCATTGTAGACCACGAAGAGGCCGGTGCCCGAGCGGTTGAGGAGTGCCAGGCGGATGTTCGAGGAGTAGACGCCCGTCTGGCCGTTGTACTGGACCAGCGCCGACACGCTCGCGAGGTTAGTGAACGAGTAGCTCGCCTTGACTGGCACGAGGTTGGTCACGAAGCCGCACGGCCCTGCCGCCTCAGTGCTGGTCGAGACGCACGAACGCGACGGCAGGCTGACGTCCTGCCGCGTCCAGCCCACGCTGGCCGTCAGGCGCGCGGTGAAGCGGTAGTCGCTGGACAGCTCAATCGCATTGAAGTCGCCGTCGTAGTAGCTCCCGATGCGGTACCGGATACCGCCCGTGACGGCCGCGCTCGGATCGTGGAAGTACTCGAACGCGTTCTGGAGCCAGGTGTACTGGCCCGCAGGAATCACGACACGGTAGCCATCCCGGTTGTAGACGGTGAACGGCGCGATCGGGTTGTCCTTGTTCTGGTCGAAGAACCACCCGAATCGCCCGCCGCGCATCGGCTGGATCTCGAACGGGTGGACGTGCGTGAAGGCCGTCTGCAGGTTGCCGTCGAAGCCCCAGAAGGCGTTGGAGGAGATGTGCGGGGCGATGCGGCGAATCCACTTCGGCCGGCTCGGCTGCGGCTGGAAGAAGACGCGGAACTCCGGCCGGCGATAGCCGCGGCGCGGCAGGAAGCCGACCTCGGGATTGAAGTTGTCGCCGACCTGGGTGAAGCCACCGCCAATCTGCCACAGCCGGTTGCGGAAGTCGTAGAACGCGCGGCCGCTGTAATCGCTGCCGCGCGGACCGTTCGCGTTCGCCGCCGTCTCCGGCGTGTCGGTGCGCGCGAAGTAGGTCGAGATGCGCTGCCCCTCCGAGACCTGCCAGTTCGCGTCCACGCCGTAGGCACGGTTCCACTGGTTGAACGTCGTGCCGGTGAGATCGCCAGACGAGTACTTGCCCACGAAGATGGCGCCGTAGCTCGAGCGCCCGATCTCTTTCTGCGCGCGGAGCACCGTGAAGTTGGTGTCGGGTGACATGAGGCTGCCGTTGGCGGCCTGCTCGTCGTTGGTCTGGATGTTCAGGAGGCCCACGTTCCACGACCCGCCCACCTTGCCGCTCAGCCTCCCGCCCGCGATGATCGGGATGGGCTGCAGCGAGCTGGCCGCGCCGGACAGGCCGATGCGCCGCGAGAAGAACAGGTCCACCGACTGCGGCTGCCCGAACTGGAAGGTCGTGGCGTTCTCGAGGAAGAACGGCCGCTTCTCCGGGAAGAACAGGTCGAAGCGCGTGAGGTTCACCTGCTCCTCGTCGGCCTCGACCTGCGCGAAATCCGTGTTCACGGTCGCGTCGAGCGTGAGGCTGGGCGTCACGCCCCACTTCGCGTCGATGCCGATGGCCCCGTCCCCGTCGAACTGGTCGTCGGTCGGGCGCGTGTAGTCCTTGTTGGCCGAGCCCAGCACGTACGGGATCAGCTTGATGTCGCGGCGCTCGGGCATGTCCAGGCCCGGCACGTCCGCGGCGAGCGAGATGCGGTAGATGTCGAACCCGCGCGGGATGAACGAAAGATAGACCTGCTCGTTCTTGTGGCGGATGTTCCGCATCACGTTGAAGCCCCAGGTCCGGTCCTGCCCCGTCGCGTAGCGCAGGGTCTTGAGCGGGATGGCCATCTCCGCCTCCCAGCCGCGCTCCGTGATCTGGGCACGGACCGTCCAGTCGCCGTCCCAGTTGGGATTGAAGGCGCTGATGCCGCCCCGCTGCGTGCCGGCCGCGCCGCCGCCGAACGTCAGGCCGCTCGTCTGTCCCTCACGGGCCACCTGGCCGTCGTACTCGATACCGAGCGGATTGGTACCGAACACGAACGCGTTCTGGTTGTCGTTGAAGGTGTCGAACACCGCGATCACGGCTTCGGTCTCGGCCAGCGACGCGTCGCGGCGCGCCTGCGACACGATGATGCTCGACGGGTCCGCATCGAAGCAGATGAAGCTGACATAGACGGCGGTCGGCCCGAACAGGAGACGGACCTCGGTGCGCTCGGTGGCAGGCTCGCCCAGTCTCGGATCCTGCTGGGTGAAGGTATCGTGCGGTGTCACCGTCTCCCAGACCGGGTCGTTCACGCGCCCGTCGATGACGGGTGGGGACTGCCCCTCGGCCAGCTTGCCGGGCGTCACCACCACGGGGGTGGGGACCGTGGTCTGGGCCACGGCAGGTGCGGCGGTGACGAGGCAGGCGACCAGTATGGAGGCCGCCATGGGCAGGCGTCCAGGACAAGCGGCGAAGAAGGTCATGTCAGCGTGGGGTGCAAGTGATGAGGTGCCGTATTCTACCTCCGGGCGCCGCGCGCCGGCCGCGCGCGCTCCCCCGCGACGAAATGCCGCACCCCCGTGCCGCCCCGTGCCGCCCGAGCACAGACGTGATATCGTCCGGTCCGGAGAGGTTGATGGCTGCCCGCATGGCCTGCGCGTTCGTGGTCGCTGCCCTGCTCGGCCTGCCCGCGTCCGCCGCCGCGCAGGGCAAGGCGCCAAACCTGTCCAAAGAGCAGCGACAGTCCCTGCAGGCGGCCGTGACGGCCGCCAGATCAGCCGCGCCCCTTTCCCGGGAGGACGCCTGGCAGATGCACCTGCTGCGCGCCTCGGACGGTTCTCACTACGTCGCGTTCTCGATGGAGGCTCCGGCCGACGTGCGCGCCGAGGAGTCGCTCGCGCTGTACGTGCGCCTGGAACCAAGGCCCACGGATCCCCCGTCCACCGCCCAACCGCCACGGTCGGCCGTTGAGGACTGGCTGCGAGGCGAGCGCAGCGACCCGCTCCCGATGCGCGCCCGTCGGGTGGTCACCGTCCCGTCGGGCGAACTGCCCATGGGCGGCACCGCCGCGACGATGACGCGCGACGGATCGGGACAGAACTCCGCGGTCATCGCGCTGATGGAGCGGCAGCTGCAGAAGCAGCGCGAGGAAGAAGCCGCCCGCGAGAAGGCCCGGCGCGAGGAACTGGAAGGCAAGACGAAGGCCCAGTTGAACGTCATGCCCTTCGAGGACTTCGACCTGCAGGCCAGGGTGGTCGCGCGGCCCGGCCGTCCGCCGGTGTTCCAGCGCGCGATCACGGCTGGTCCCGGCGACTACGACGTCGTCGTGAGCTGGGCCGTGCTCGACGGGAAGAACCGTCCCACCAGGACTGGCGGGCTGCGCCACCCGCTGAGCCTGCCGCCCGTCCAGACGAGCGGCCTCGCCCTGGGCAGCGTGATCCTCGCGGATGCCATCCGCGCGCGAACCGACCTCTATACGTCGGAGCAGCAGACGGCGCACCCGTACGCCATCGGTGGCACCGAGATCGATCCCGCACCCGACCAGTCGTTCACCAACGACGAACGCCTCTCGGTGGCGTTCCAGATCTTCAACGCGGTCCCGTCCGTCACAGGGAAGCCGGATGTCGGCGTCGCGCTGCGCCTGTATCGGCGAACCCCAGCGGGCGAGGAGCTCGCCGCCACGCTCGCCCCGCTGCAGTACAACGAGGGCACGCTCCCGGCGGACTTCAACCTGTTGCAGGGGCACCCGCTGCTCGCGGCCTTCGCGGCACCGCTGCGGACCCTGCCGCGCGGCGAGTATCGACTGGCCGTGGGCGCCACCGACCGCCTGGCCCGCGTCTCCACCACCGCGGAGGCCCGTTTCCGCATCGTCCCCACACCCACGGCGCTGCTGGCCAGCGCGCCGGCGTTCACGACGCCGTTCGTGCGTACGCGCCTCCTCGACGCCGCCGTCTTCGAACCGGCGCTCGACGCCCTCGCGCCGCACGCCTCATCGCCCGGACTGGCACCGCTCCTGACACTCGCTCGACAGCACCGCTTCGTGGATTTGATGGCGGACCAGCCCGTCACCGGTGCGGACCGCGGCACAGCCATCCTCTTGCAGGGCCTCGCCGCCTACGCGCTGGGCGACACGGGGCGCGCCATCGGCGTGCGGCTCGCCCGCGCCCGCGAGGCCGGCGCGCCGGAGGGGGCCACCCAGTTCTGGCTCGGCGCCACGCACGCGATCGAGGGCCGTGACGCGGATGCGCTGGAGGCGTGGCAGGCAGCACGGGCCGCCGGCTGGCCGCAGGCCCTGGTGGTCCCGCCCGTTGCGGAGGCCCAGGTGCGCCTGGGTCGGCTCGAGGACGCGGGACGGACGGCACGCGACGCGCTCGACGCCGGCGCGGTGGACCCGACCCTGGTCCGCGTGGCCGCCGCCGCGGACATCGCCGCGCGGCGGTACGGGCCCGCGGCTGACCGCCTGGGGGCGTACGTGGCGGCCAGCCCGGCAGACACGGACGCGCAGTGGATGCTGGTCCACGCCCTGTTCGCCGGTCTCGTGACGGGAGACGTACCCGCGGCGCAGGCCGAGCGCCGCACCGCGCTCGGGCAGGCCGTGGACCGCTATGTCGAGGCGGGCGGCCGCCATCGCGCGCTGGCCGAGGAGTGGCGGGCGTTCGTTACCGCTTCTTCGTCTTCGCCGGTGCCGTGAGCTTCGGCGGCGTCCCCGGCGTCTTCAGCGAGTACTCCTTGCGCGCCATCACCGTGACGCCGTCGCGCTTCACCGTGACCTCCAGGTCCCGCACGCGCCGCGTGGGGTCCGGATTCGACGAGTAGTACCCGAGGACGTAGTAGTCGCTCGTCTCCGCGTCGATGCGCTTGAGCGCCGATTCGAAGTCGTTGTCGTTGACGACCGCGATGCCGCCGGTCTCCTCCGCCAGGAACCGCAGGCTGCTCGTCGTCTTCTGCAGGAAGGTGCGCCACTCGCTCTGGTCGACGTACTGGCCCACGTCCACGACGCCGGCCAGGCCGCGCGGGTCGATGGTGAAGAGGCTGGCGTTGGCGCGATTGGCCGTGAGCGTGAGTTCCTTCATCAGGAGGAACAAATCGGCGTCGGCCCGGACCGCGCCCATCTTGAAATACGGGTTCTCCTCGTCGATCAGCTCCTTCATCGGATCGCCGAATCGGCCGCCCATGATGCGGTCCTTCCCCTTCCGTCCTTCCGCAAACGGGTCGAGGTCGTAGCCAGGGCTGATGTAGATCACGGCCTTGCGACGGTTGCGCACCTGATCCAGCGACCCCACCATGGCGTACATCGTCTGGAAGGCCACCTGCGCGCGGAAGCGGATGTCGCCCGGGCCGCTGGACGTCTCGAACATCTGGAAGATCTCGGACGCCGTCGGGCCGCTCCCACGGATCTGGTTGGCCGCTGAGGCGATCAGCCGGTGGTCGGGCGTCGGGTCGATCTCGATCGCCGAGGGACCGCTCGACACCATCGCCACCAGATCACCTTCGTGCAGCAGCGTGTCGACGATCTGCTGGACCAGGCGGCGGACGTGCGGGGTGAACTCCGCCTGGAAGTGCAGGTCGTCGACGAAGATGACGAGCACCCGTCCCGACCCGCCCGTGTCGGCCGGGCGGCGCGTGGGCGGGAGGACGATCCCTTCCGGTGCCTGCGGCGGCGCGGCCTCGAGCAGGTTGAAGGTGCGGCCACCGTGTACCAGCACGAACGACTCGAGGCGCTGCTCCACGCCGTCCTCCAGGACGGTGAAGTCGTCCTTGGTGAGGTCGGCCACGAAGCGGCCGTCCTTGTCACGGGGGATGGCGTCGGTGGTGACCAGCGTGATGTCCGTGCGGAACGTGGGCTGCTGCACGCCACTGGAGGGCGGGGCCTGGGCAGGCGCTGGGGCCTGGGCCGCCAGGGCCAGGCCGGATGCGCTCAGGGCAAGCGCGACAATGGCGGATCGCATCCCGCGATTATAGGGCGGGCCGCCTGCGATAATGCCTCCATGCGCCGGCGCGCCTTTCTCCAGACCTCGGCCGCTACCGCGGCAGCCTGGGCCCTCCACGCCGCCTCGGTGGCACGGCTGCTGGCCCAGGCGCCGTGCGAGGCTGCCCTGCCCGGCGAACTGGTCGACGTGCTGCCCGTCACCGGCGAACGCCCGCGCCCCACGCTCTATGGGCAGATGCTGGGCGGCCCTGGCCTGGAGCGACGGCGCTTCACCGACATCTCGGGCCTGACGCCCGACCAGCTGCTGACGCCAACCCCGCAGGTGTTCCTCCGTACCGACGCGCCACCGGGCATCGCCGAGCGGGCCCCAGGATGGCACGTGGCCCTGGGACCCGAGGGGCAGACCGGCCGCCTGGGCATCGACGAAATCCGGCGCCTGGCGAAGCCGATGGGTGCGCATCTGATCGAGTGCGCCGGCAATACGGATCCCAACAACTTCGGCCTGTTGAGCGTGGCCGACTGGAGCGGCGTCCCCCTCGCCGACGTCACCGCGCGGCTGGCGCCCGGGCCGGAGGCATGGGGCGTGCTCGTCGCCGGCGAGGACCACGAGTCGTCCGCACGGACCTCGGTGCCCGGCGCAAGCTGGATCGTGCCGCTGGCGGAGCTTCCGCGCCTCGGGGCGTTCCTCGCCACCGGGATGAACGGCGGGCCGCTCCCGCTCGATCACGGCGGGCCGGTACGCCTGGTTGCCCCCGGCTGGTACGGCTGTTCCTGGATCAAGTGGGTCCGCGAGATCACCCTGGTTCCCGCTGATGCCACGGTCACCCTGCAGATGGCGGAGTATGCGGGCCGCACACACCAGGACGGACGCCCGATCCAGGCCCGCGACTACGAGGCGCCGGTGATCGACCTCGCCGCCACGCCGATCCGCGTCGAGCGGCGCCGCGTGAACGGCGCGATCCGGCATTACGTGGTGGGCATCGTGTGGGGCGGCTCGTCGCCCGTCAGCGCGCTGGAGATCCGGTTCGACTCCCGGGGGGCGTGGCAGCGCTTCGACGTCTGCCCCCGCCCGGCGACGACGCGCACGTGGTCGGTGTGGTCGTGTCCCTGGTCCCCGTCGGAGCCGGGCACCTACACCATCGCGCTGCGCTGCCCCGAGCCGGGCGTACGCACGCGGCGCCTCGACCTGTTCTTCTACGCCCGCCGCGTCCGCATCGATGCTGTCTAAGAGAAACCACGAAGAACGAAGGACACGAAGGACGCACGAAGAACGGATCAGGAAAGCCAACCCTCACTGAACGGTCGGTGATTCGACCGTCACGAAGAATCTTCGTGCCGGCCTTCGTGATCTTCGTGCCTTCGTGGTTTCTCGAGTCAGCGTGACACCGCGGTGCGGGCTTCCTTCACCTCCGGGAGGTTCGGGTCGGCACTCTTCCAGTTCTGCAGGAACTGCTGATACGCCTGGCGGCTGCCCGCGGCGTCTCCGGCGGCGGCCTTCGCGCGCGCCAGGCCCAGGACGGCACGGCTGCGATTCGGCGTCCGCCGCAGCGTCTTCTCGAACCACTCGATGGCCGCCTGCGCGCGTCCGCCCTCGAGCAACAGCTCGCCGTACAGCTCGTCGGCGCCCTTCACCGGATACGGGCGCCCAATCGGCTTCGGCATCCGCAACTGCAGCGTGGTCGCGCGGTCCATCTGGAGAAACGCATCGGCGTGGCGCCCCTGGGCGAACAGGTGGATGGCCTGCATCTCGTGGTGCATGATCTCGGCCTGCTCCCGGAGCTCGGCCGGCTGACCCGGCGCTGACGCCTTGCGCAGTTCCTCGATGGCCGCTTCCACGCGCGCGCGGTCCTTCAGCATCGCGGCGCTCATCCCGAGCGCGAACAGCTCGTCGATGCCATCGAAGCCGCCCTGCCCCTGCATCTCGCGCCAGCGCTCGCTCTCCAGCACATAGCGGGCGCGCATCGACCCCCGGGCCAGCCGCAGCACCTCGAGGCCGGAGCCACGGCCGATCGCGCTGTCCGCGTAATGGTGGCCGCCGACGGTGTCGCCCGCCTTGACGCCGCGCATGGCCTCGTCCACCTGCGCCAGCGCGCCAGCCGCCTCGCGAAAGCGCCCGAGCTGCGTCCACTCGTAGTGCAGCCACGTCAGGCTGTGGAAGTCCCTGGCCGACACCGGGAGCCGCCGACGCGCCGCCCATTGCACCGAGGCGTCCCACGACGCCTTGTCGGTGACCGCTGCTTCGTCCCAGTACCCCAGCTGCACGAACACGTGGGCGGGCATGTGCAGCGCATGACTGGCGGCCGGGGCGATCTTCGCGTAGGCCCGGGCCGCCGCCAGCGCCTTGGGCGCCAGCGACCCGTGATCGTAGGCGTGGATGATGTAGTGGGCGGCGCCGGGGTGTTGCGGGTTCTTCGTGAACACCGCTTCCGCAATCGCTCCCGCCTTCTGGCGCAGCGGCAGGGACTGGTCGCCGCGCGGCAGCACGGACAGCAGGCCCAGCGCATGGAATACCTGCGCCTCGTCATCGTCTGGAAACGCCGCGGCGAGCTTGGCCATGGCGTCGGAGTACTTGAGGTGCCGCGACCGCGTGTCGCCGTCGCTGTAGAGCGCTTCGACGGCCGCAAGATACGACTGCTCGCGCGGCGTCTTCGCCTTCGCGCGCCGCTCCGCCTCCGTGGCCCCGAGCTTCCGGAGCGCCGCCCTCCCCTTTGCGGGCTCCTCCATGAACCACAGCGGCTGGTCGAACGACAGCGCCTCGCCCCAGTACGCCAGCGCGAATGACGGGTCGATCGTCTGCGCCTCCTGGAAAGCGTCGATGGCGTCTTCGTAGCCGAAGCTGTGGAGCCAGGCCACCCCGCGCAGGAACGCGGCCTGCGCGGCAGGAGCGCCGGAGTTGGGAAAGGTGACCGCGCCCAGCACGGGCGTGCCGCGTGGCGGCGATGTCGTGGGGCCCGAGGTCTTGGGGGCCTGAGGTCCTGAGGTCCTGGGGGCAGGCGGGCTGGCAGGCTGGCGGGCGTGAGCGCGCACCGACTCGGAGACCTGGGAGCCCTCGGCGAGTGCGACGAGCGCCGCAAGCACTACGGCCCAGGCGCGACGAACGAGCATCACGGAATCGTACAACAGAAGGGCGGCCCCAATCGGAGCCGCCCTCCTTCGTGTCCTTCGAAGGGCTGTTAGCCCTTCGTGCTCTTCGTGCCTAGAAGTTCAGGCGGAACATCAACTGCGTCAGGCGCATGAAGCCGCGCTGCGTGGTGATGCGGCCGAAGGTCGCGCCGCCGAACGACTGGTTCGGGCCGGCGGTCTTCACGGTGTTGGTGATGTTGAGCACCTCGAAGCGGATCTGGGCACGCGCCGAGCCGGCCAGGCGGATGTCCTTGGTCGCCACGAAGTCCCAGTTGTTCCGGTGCGGCGTCCGCACGTCGTCCAGGGTGCGCGGCGCCGTGCCGAGCGCGAAGGACCCCGGGTTGGTGAACGCCGCCGAGTTCAGCCAGAGGCCGGTGCTCTCGGGGGGCGCATAGAAGCGGTCCTCACGGCCGCCATCGGTCGCCGGGTCGGTGCCGGTGAGGTTGGGACGCTGCATCAGGTAGAACGCCCCGCTGTTGTTGTTCGAGTTGTTCGACACGCTGATCGGGAAGCCGCTCTCGAACGCGATGATCGACGAGATCGTCCAGTCGCCGAGGATCGCGGCGCCCACGCCGCTCGTGGCCCACTTCTTCCCTTCACCGAAGGGCAGCTGCCAGATGGGCGACAGCACGAGCTTGTGGGGCACGTCCAGGATGCTGGTGGCGTACTCGGCCCCCACGTCATAGGCGTTCTGCGCGTTGCCGTTGACGGCGGAGTAGGTGTTGGTCTCGGCGAAGAAGTTGTCCTTCAGGCGCGAGAACGTGTAGTTGATACGCCCGCCCCATCCGCCGCTCATGCGCTTTTCGAACTTGAAGATCGCCGCGTGATACTGGCTCTCTCCCTGTGTGTTCTGGCGCATCAGGATGTTCAGGTACTGCGGGAAGGGACGAAGCAACTGGGCCCGGGTGACCGTGGCGCCGTTGAGCGACGAACCTGGCAGCAGGCCCGCGTACGGGTTGGGCACCTGCTGCTGCAGGGCCGAGCCCAGCGACAGGTAGGACGGATCCAGTTGGTTGATGTTCAGCGTCGCGTCGTTGGCGCCGCCGAGGCTCGCGTTACGGATGGTGGAACCGGAGTACTCGAAGCCAATCGCAATGTTGCCGCCCATCTCGCGGTTGATGTCGAACGAGTACTGGTGCACGTAGGGCGCCTTCTTGTCCTGATCGATGAACTCGATCTGGCGGCCGACACCCTCGAGATACCCCAGCGAATTGCCGCGCGGCTCCACGACACCGGCCGGGAAGGGGTTGGTGAGCGAGGTCGTCGGGAAGAACTGGCCCTGCGAGATGAAGGTGTCCTGGCTGTAGCCCACCTGGCCGTAGTTGGCCGCGCCGACGAACTGGTAGGGCCACGGCGCCCAGTAGAGCCCGTAGCCGCCGCGCATCACCGTCTTCTGGTTGAGGGAGTACACCACGCCCACGCGGGGCGAGATCTTCATGGCCGGCGGATCACCCTGGTAGGTGTTCGCACCGTTCACGCCGGCGTACATCAGGCCGCCGCGCGTCGGCTGACCGGTCAACGGGTTGATCACGCTGCCGATCTGGCCGCCCGGGTTCACCGTGCGGTCGAAGCCGACCGTGAAGCGGTTTTCCTCTTCCTGGAGGCCGGTCTCGTGCTCGAAGCGGAGACCGCCGTTCAGCGTCAGCTTGGAATTGACGCGGAAGTCGTCCTGGAGATAGGCGCCGTAGTAGTTGAGGAAGTAGTTGGCAGGCGCCGACACGTTGATGCGGCTCAGGTTGTCCGGATCACCCGAGGGGAAGCCGAGCAGCATGCTCGCCATGGCGTTGCCAGACCCACCCGGGCCGTTCACGCCGTTCTCATTCGGGTTGGCCGAGGTGTAGCGGCGGTCGAAGTTGAACACGCCCGCGCCACCCGAGAACGCCTGGGTGTCGATGCCGATGGTCCGGTAGTCGAAGCCCGCCTTCACCGTGTGGCGGCCAATCAGCTTCGACAGCGTCGCGTTGGCGCTCCACGAATACAGGTTGCGGTCGGAGGGGTCGATCGCGCCGAGCGTGTAGTAGTCGGTCGCGTTCACGATCGGGAACTTCTGCGTCCGGATGGCGCTGCCGAACGCCGGGTTGAAGCCCAGGCTGGCGGGATCGAAATCCACCGACAGCGTATCGTCGTCACGGAACTGCGTCCAGCCGGCGCGCAGCGTCAGCACGGTGTTGCTGCTGGGCAGCCACGTGTTGTTGACCGCAAGGACGTGGACGCGGCGGCGCAGGACGTAGTCATCGTTGTCGATGAACGCGTTCGCCTCACCCTGGGGCACGACTTCGTTGGCGCAGGGCTCGTCGGTCGTGTTGTACAGGTAGAAGCCCGAGAGCGACACCTTGTCGTTGATCCGGTGATCCACCTTGCCGGTGTACATCATCGCCCGGTCTTCGATGGTCGGCTGGCTCTCGAAGTTCGGCAGGCCGTTGCTGCGGTCCTGCTGCGGGTTGGGCAGGTAGCTGAGCATATTGCGCGCCACCGGGTTGAGGCGCTCCGCCGGGATGATGTTGCCGGGGAACGGCGTACGGCCCTGTCCCGTCGCGGGGTTGCCCGTGAGCGGATCGTAAATCAGCTGGAGGTTGCCGTTCTGGTCGAACGTCTGGGAGAAGTCGCCGTTCCTCTCGCGCGCGGTGGGCAGGCGGTTCTGCGCGTTGCGCGTGGTCTTCGAGCCGTAGCCTTCCACCGCGGCCCAGAAGAAGGTGCGGTTCCGGGCGATCGGGCCACCGATGCCGCCGCCGCCGAGATGGTAGTAGGTGTCGGCCAGTGGGATTCCGGCCTTGTCCGAGAAGTAGTTGTTGGCGGCGCCCCAGCGCGGGCGGTTCTGGTAGAAGCCGCTGCCCGCGAAGGTGTTGCTCCCCGAGCGCGTGGCGACGTTGAACGTGCCGCCGCCCGTGCGTCCCGTTTCCGCGTCGTACTGGTGCACCTGCACCGCAACGTCGTCCAGGGCCTCGATGGTGGGATTAGCCGAGGCGCGGTTGCGGATGTCGCCCACCGGCACGCCGTCCACCAGGTAGTTGTTGCCGCGGCGCGTGCCGCCGCCCAGCGACAGCAGCGACGCGTTGGTCTGGTCCTGCTGGCGGTTGAACTGCGGGTCGCCAGAGGCCACGACCGTGGGCAGGGTCACCGCGAACAGGAAGGCCGACCGGCCGCCGCTCGGCAGCGTGGACAACTGCTCGGTGCTGATGACGCCGCCGCCCGTGGCGTTTGACGTGTCGATGAGCGGAGCCGCCCCGGTCACCGTGATCGTTTCCTCGAGTGCGCCGACTTCCATCGTGATGTCGACGGTGGCGAACTGCTGGGCCGCGATACGCAGGCCCTTGTTCTCGAACGTCTTGAACCCGGCAAGCTCTGCCTTCACGGTGTACGTGCCCGGGGGCACCGCCGCAAAGTTGTACGCGCCCTCGTCGTTCGAGACCGCATCACGCGCCGCGCCGGTGCCCTCGTTCGTGAGCGTGACCGTCACGCCGGGGATGACGCCGTTTGCATCTCGCACCACGCCGCGCAACCCGCCCGTAAACGTCTGGGCGGACGCGGCACCCGCGGCCAGAAGCACCGCTAGTACAACGACCAGTGACCTCAAGGGGCTTCTCATTCTTCGTTCCTCCACCACCAACGCCTGCGGCGACTCCGTGCCGTCGCAGGCAAACGATCCACGGGCACAACGCGAGTTGAGACACTCGGCTGAGCCGTGTGGGACCGGCCTTTCAAGAACAACGTGACAGCGCGGGAGTCTATGGCCTATGCCGATTGTTTGCAAGTGTCTCGGCCGATCGTTCAGGTAATTCAAGGGATTGGATCGGTGACGGCCCCCGTGCTGGCCGACCCGACCAGGCGGGCGTACTTCGCGAGCACCCCCTTGGTGTAGCGTGCCTTCGGGGCCCGCCAGGCCCGGCGGCGTGCAGCCAGCTCGCGGGCGGGGACGTCCAGCGTCACCACGCGGGCGACGGCGTCGATGACGATGCGATCGCCGTTGCGAACGAGTGCCAGCGGGCCTCCAAGCGCCGCCTCCGGCGTGATGTGCCCCACCACGAAGCCGTGGGTGCCGCCGCTGAAGCGCCCATCGGTGATCAGGGCGACGTCCGCGCCGAGGCCGCGCCCCATGATCGCGCTCGTGGGCGCCAGCATCTCGCGCATGCCGGGGCCCCCCTTCGGCCCTTCGTACCTGATGACGACGACATCGCCTTTCTTGATGCGGCCCGCCAGGATGGCCGCGAGCGCCGTCTCCTCGCGGTCGAAGACGCGCGCGCGGCCCTCGAACCGCTCCCCTTCCTTGCCGCTGATCTTCGCCACCGCTCCCTCGGGGGCCAGGTTGCCGCGCAGGATGACGAGGTGGCTGTCCTTCTTGATGGGCGTCGCGAAGTCCGCGACAATGGCCTGCCCGACGGGATAGTCGGCCACGCCCCGCAGGTTCTCGGCGAGCGTCCGACCGGTCACCGTCATCGCGTCTCCGTGCAGGAGGCCGCGATCGAGCAGCCGCTTCAAGAGCGGCGTGATCCCACCGATGCGCACCAGCTCCGCCATCCCGTAGCGGCCACTGGGCTTGAGGTCCGCCAGCACCGGCACCTTGCGCCCGATGCGCGTGAAGTCGTCGATCGCCAGGCGCACGCCGGCCGCCTGCGCCATGGCCAGCAGGTGCAGGACCGCGTTGGTGGATCCGCCCAGCGCGATGACGGTGGTGATCGCGTTCTCGAACGCGCGGCGCGTCAGGATGTCGCGGGGCCGCAGGTTGCGCGCGACCATCTGCACGACCACGGCGCCGGCACGCTCCGCATCGGCTTGCTTCTCCGGAGAAACGGCAGCCTGCGCCGAGCTGTTGGGCAGGCTCAGGCCGAGCGCCTCGATGGCCGAGGCCATGGTGTTCGCCGTGTACATGCCCCCGCACGACCCGGCGCCCGGACACGCGTGTGCCTCCAGGTCCGCCAGCTCCGCGTCGCTCAGGCGCCCCGCCGCGTGCCGCCCCACGGCCTCGAACACCGACACGATGTCCACGGGCTGGCCGTGCCAGATGCCGGGCAGGATGGTGCCGCCGTAGACGAACACTCCCGGACGGTTGAGCCGCGCCAGGCCCATCACCATCGCGGGCATGTTCTTGTCGCAGCCCCCGATGGCGACCAGGCCGTCGAAGCCCTCGGCGCCGGCCACCGTCTCGAGCGAGTCGGCGATGACCTCTCGGGAGACCAGCGAGTACTTCATGCCCTCGGTCCCCATCGAGATGCCGTCGGAGACCGTGATGGTGCCGAACGCGACGGGCTTGCCGCCCGCGGCCGTGACGCCGGCGGCGGCACGCGCGGCCAGCGTGTCCAGGTGCATGTTGCACGGGGTCACCTGGCTCCAGGCCGAGCAGACGCCGATCTGTGTCTTCGTGAAGTCCGCCCGCGAGAAGCCGACGGCGTGCAGCATGGCGCGACCGGGCGCGCGGGAGGGGCCATCGAGGACGACCGCGGAGTGGGGGCGCGGGGTGGGCGGGACCTTGGAGCGTCGTGGCATACGCGCAAGAGGGTAACAGCAGGGGGGTCCCGCGTGTCCATGGCCGATTGCCCATTGCCGATCCGCCGATTCATTCGGCGATCCGGTGATTGGGCATTGCGCCATTCCGAATGCGCCATTGATCCGATCGAGCAATCACTCAATCGAATGCGCCAATGCCCCAATCCCCAATCCCCCATCGCCCGATGAATCGCCGGATTGGCAATGGGCAATTGGCCATGGACACTGGCGGGGCGCGATGCGCTACACTTGGCCGACTCAACGCACAGGAGCCTCCATGATCGCGCTCACCAACGTATTGGTCCCGACGGACTTCAGCGAGACCTCGGATTCGGCCCTGCGCTACGGCAAGGCCCTCGCCACGGCGTTCGGGGCGACGCTCCATGTGGTCCACATCATCGAGGAACCCTACGGGCAGCCCTGGGCGGTGGAAGCCTACGGCTTCTCGCTGGCGGCGCTGCAGGACGAGTGGATCAAGGACGCGCAGGCGCGCCTGGCCGCCAGCGTCACCGAGGACGAGAAGAAGACGCTCAAGACCGCGACGACCACCGTGCTGGGCCATCCGGTGATGGAGATTCTGCGCTACGCGAAGGACAACGCCGTCGACCTCATCGTGATGGGCACCCACGGCCGCGGCCCGCTGGGCCACGTCGTCCTCGGCAGCGTCGCCGAGCGAGTGGTTCGCAAGGCGCCGTGTCCGGTTCTGACGGTCAGGACACCGGAACGGGAGTTTGTGGCATAGCGAATCTCGTGATCTGGTGATCTGGTGATCTGGTGATCGATCGGGTGATCTCGTGATCTGGTGATCTATCTCGTGATCTGGTGATCTATCTCGTGATCTGGTGATCTATCTCGTGATCCGGGCATCGAGCTGCTGACCTGAGACACAAATAGGTCGACTCGCCTGTAACGGGAGCGCAGCCACGGACAGAGCCCAATTGCGCCAGCCGCACTCGGCACCGGGCA